>Ga0306912_1000016_pt1 | contig 99376 bp, 86 predicted proteins | sample AntRauFillE10628_FD_190443 | JGI IMG/M metagenome (GOLD analysis project Ga0306912, IMG submission 190443) | Saline lake microbial communities from Rauer Islands, Antarctica - Metagenome Filla E10 #628 (v2) (version 2) | ecosystem: Environmental > Aquatic > Non-marine Saline and Alkaline >...
ATCATGACGAACCACCGCCTGACGTGCATCAGGGGGTTCTTTTTGAAGTTTGAGGATAAATCATCTCAGACATCCAATAAACAGGAGATGAAATATCAGGCTGAAATTTGTTTAGGACAGCATTGATATTTTATATATCAGCGGACTGGAACTTTACTTTGCACCATTATGCAAAGCGAGGCCCTGCTAATTGCCAACCTTCTGTCGTGAATAACGAGCCCAGCCGTTTTACCGCTGGCCCAGAATGGATGGTCGAGTATACACTCGTTGATGCGCAAAGATGAATTCTGGGCCACCATTGACCAACTTAAAGGCGCAGGGCGCTGATGAAATCTTGGTATCATACATGGAAAAAATAATTTTGTAATGTAGATTATTGAGAGTCCTACGACAGACTATATTTTAAGTTTTGCGCAAAATTCTACCAGCAATAGCCAAAAAAACGAAGTTTTTAAAATTAATCCAAAAACCGATAGTAGCCCGTCTACGCAAGTATATAAAAAGCTATTTAAGCGCATTGCCATAGATTGGCATTTAGACGAGCGCGCGCTTTGTATAAAAAAAGACCTCGCGAGGATACCACAACTTTACTTGGTCAGCCAAAAGTTAGAGGTTGGTTTTTCGCTTAGTCACCATGGTCAGTTTGGCGCTTTCTCAATACTAAAGGCTGTTTAAAAAGGCAAACTTATAAACCTAAATCTTTAACTGCAGCAAGTCCCTTTGTTTAATAGCAGGCAGTGCTTGCTACCTAAATTTACACCCGATTTACATCATTTTACATTTACCTGCAGTTCTTTGAAAAGTATTGGCGCAGATTTACGGAAGAATCGCATCACTGTCTTTACGGTGGTTCAAAAAACACCATTAGCATGTTAAAAAGAAAATTAATGCCGTGCCTTCTCTTGATTGTTTCTGCTCTAAGCAGTGCTTGCGCTCAGAAGGCAGCCCAAAGCTCAGATAAAGAAGCCGCCATTGAAGCCGCCCAAAGCCAAAGTCTTCATGAATACGGCGGTTGGTACTGCCCCGATAACTTGTCTAACTTCCCTCCAATTGGTGCTGTCGCCTACCGCAAAGTGGATATTGTTAGCAATCGTTTACCCAGCAAGGAGGAAACTTGGAGCGGAAAATCTTTGATCTATTTAGATCCAGAAAAATACCCCAAGGCCAAGGCGGTAGATTTAAACTTACCCCGAATGGCCAAGTACTATTCTGCCAATACAAGGCAAGAAGAGTTAGTAATTATTATTCAAGCCCTTACTGCGGAGCAAGACACCGTAGTAGGTTTCCGTTATTTAGATGGTGGAAATGGTTCTTCTTGGTTAAATGAAGTAAGGCTTCTTTCGCATAAAGAAGCTGCAGCTTTGGCGCCCAGTACTTATGTTTTTCTCGAATTAGAAATCAATACCTCTAAAGAAAAAGTATGGGAAGCTTTTGCAAAGACAGACTATGCCAAAGAACTTAGCATCACCTTCGAGAAAGAAGATCTATTTGCAAATCCTTGGTCTAAAAACACCCAAGTAGAGCTCATTTACAAAACCATGGAAGAAGAAGCGAAGGGTTATGTGATGAACATGTACGGTAATATTTACCTGCAAATTGATTACACCAAGAGAGGGCAACAGACTGTTGAAAAAATGCTAATCTTAGACACAGAAGATAAAATGAGAAGTAGGGTTCAAGCGGTTTTTGGTCCTTACTTAGACGATTATACAATGCAAGAAAAGCGCTGGAACAAATGGTTAAAAGAAGTAGCAACTGAATTGTAGCATCCGGGAAATAATAAGTCTTCATCGTTTAATAAAGTTTAGAATCCCTTCCTGCGGGTGTTTACTTCATTCGCATCCAAAACGAGCAAGAGGTTTTATGCAAAAAGCTTCTGAAACTGTAAGCCGATGAAAGTCCCCTTTTTGATACCCTCGGTTTCTTTCTTAAAGAACCCTATGTCAATGATAATTCGCTAATTATCAAGCTTTTTGAAAGACAAGATTAGCGCTCCAAAAATCTCCGTGATCCTCAAACTTAATGTTAGTATCTGCAATATTATTTTCTTGCATCAAGTGAAGTACAGCGTTCATATCATATAAATTCATCTGCATAAGCGGCTTGCTGTAGGGCGCTCCTTTGGCCACGTTTAAAAGACCATGCACTACGGGAATACGATACCTTAAATAAGTGGCTATTTTGTTCGACTGTAACTTATTACTACTGTAGGTAATCTGTAAAGCGCCTATGCCGCCCGGATTTAAAAGCTGAAGCATTTTCTCGATAATGCGCATACCTCGTTCCACGTTGATGTGCTGTAAGACGATATAGGAGTTTATCAGATCAAAGCTCTCGCCCTTTAAGGCGGAGAGAGTGTCATCGGAAAGTTTAAATTCGGTATTGCTTTTACTTTGTCTTTCCGCATTCTTACGCGCCTCTGTAAGCATGTCTTCCGACACATCTAAACCTATCACCTTCTCTGATCTATTTGCCAAAGGAATGCTCAGACGGCCAGTTCCACAGCCAAAATCTAAAGTAGTATTCGGACGAAAATCTTTGGCGAAATGCTGTTCAATTACGGTGAATAATTTCTCGACATGCTTTTCCCCTGTCGTAAAAAAACGCGCTAAGGCTTCCTCATTCAGGTTATCGTCCTTGAACTCATCGTGGGTTAAAACCCCATAATAAGGATCTTTCTTACCGTAAGCATTCCATGCTTTATCCGAATTAACTGTTGCCATTTTTTCTTTTAGTTTTTTACTGCTTTGTCTTCCATGGCTTCTTTTAAGCTGATATTAATAGAGTCCTTTAAAAAGGAAATCGGCAAGATATGCGCATCTGCCAAGAGCGAGTCCAAAGTTTGGAAACTTAAGCTACCAAGTACCTTGCTTCTGCTAGGATTCTTCTCAATGTAGTTCTTTAGTTGTAAGGCGCAAAACACTTCACTAGGATGCTCTGCATCAACCATAAAACGATCGTCTAAGCCCAAACCTGCTGGAGTAGTAAATTCGATAAGCTCAAAACCTGCTGCTTTTAATTGCTCTTGGAAACTCATGTAGTTTTGCCAAAAGTCATTAAATAAGCTGTCTTTTAGGGCCTCATTAAAAAACACATCCGAATAAGGGGGAATATAAAGCAGCAGCTCAATATTCATAGCCTTGAACCGGTTAAGAGTTTTAATCACCCGATTTGCTTTACTTTGATCGTAATTAAAAGGCCTTATAAATGGTGCTTGTCGTGCTTTTAGTCGGTCAATTAAATTACCATCGTAATACTTCCCGTCTTCCAAAAACTTAAGTATTTCTGGCCTATGTCTGAAACTACCATCATTGCGATAGCCGCTTCCCATCATACCGGCTTTACCGAAGCCGTAGTCCGTTTCTGGCACGGCTCTAAGTCTAGCATTAAGCATCAGTTTCTGCATGCCTTGCAGATGCGATTTTGCACTTAAGGCACGGTCTTTCGCCAAGTCATACTCTAATGAAAACTGATCGAGAAAAGTTTCATTTAAGACCATGGATAGGTCAATAGCGCTAAGCATAAAGCGTGGCTTAGCCACCTCGTCTCGCTCTATTAAGTCTGCCAAATAATTTAAATCCCCCACATTGCGAATCATTAAGCCCGCATTATAAAAGTCATCTTGATAGGGTTCAAATAGAAAGTCGCGAAACTGCAGACTAACGGACTGGCCTACTACCAATATTTCTGCCTGTCGCTGTTTAAGGTTTATAAACTTATAGCGTGGTAAAGCAATGCCCAAAACCTTTCTACCGTAGTAGAGCTCCTTCTGGGATGTCGATTGCGCTTGTGCAACCTCTTCTAAGGAAACTGTTTCTTTCAAACGGCCTAAAAAGTACTCACCGGCAATTACATACAAGAGACCAATAAGCAGGTAGGGCCATGTTTTAGCTAGGAATTTTTTCATTAGAATTGAAAATAATAGAAGGGTTCCTTTCCAAAATAACCAAATAAGAAGATTGCTAAGACTAACAGAAAATACATTAATCGGCGCAACCAAGTAGGGTAATTTTCCAAATCAAAAGGGTGTGACTTATGCTGGTTAATCCATTCGAAGAGCATAAAACCAAAGCTCAGAGGAATAATGTTAACAATAAAATTGCTTACCCCCGCAAGAGGCTGGTTAAGAAGCGAGTGGTAAAAGAGGGATGCATCCTCAATATTATTTGCTCGAAACAAAACTCCCGTAACTGAAATTAAAAGGTATGTACCCACCATGGCAAATTTACTTGCCACCGGGTTGGTATTAATAAAACCAAGGGTCTTGCGCAGTGATTTGCTTTTACGGCTAAGAATGCGAGGAATAAAATACAAGCCGTTCAGAATACCAAAAATTGCAAATGTGTAATCTGCACCATGCCAAAAACCAATAATAAAGAATAGAATTACGGTGGCTGAAATTCGCCAAAGAGTACTTTTCTTATTTAGTCCTGCTAACCATAGAAAAAGGTAGTCGCGAAACCAAGTAGTTAAAGATATGTGCCAGCGAGTCCAAAACTCTGGGACGCTTTTTGAAAACAAAGGAGTGCGGAAATTTCGCATCAATTCAAAGCCGAGCATTTTTGAAACACCCCTAGCAATGTCGGTATAAGCGGAGAAATCTGCATACAGCTGGATAAAAAATAGGGTCATTCCTAAAAACAATTCTAAGCCGCTGTAACCAGATGGGTTTCCAAAAATGGCATCTACCCTTAAGCTAATATTATCAGCCACCACCATCTTTTTAAACATGCCATATAGCAAAAGGCGCATGCCTAAAACCGCTTGATCATATTGAAAAACCCGTGCTTTTTGAAACTGAGGTAAGAAGGCTTTTGCTCGCTCAATTGGACCAGCCACCAATTGTGGAAAAAAGCTAACGTAATTTAAAAAGGCTATAAAGTCTTTCTGAGGTTTTAACTTCCCCTTATAGACATCAAGAGAGTAGCTAAGCGTTTGGAAAGTGTAAAAGCTAATCCCGACGGGTAGAATAATATTTAAGGCACTAAACTCACTTTCATAACCTACGCTATTCAACAGATCTTGTGCTGATGCGATAAAGAAATTAAAATACTTAAAGAACATTAAGAGGCCCAAGTTGACCGAAATACTTAGTCCTACTAAGGCTTTTTTGTTTTTCACTCGCGGTAGATAAAGTCCAACCAGATAGTCTACTAGGGAGCTAAAAAACATTAAAAATAAAAAGCGGTAATCCCACCAGCCATAAAAAACGTAGCTAGCAACTAAAAGAATAATATTGTTGACTTTCAGAGACTTGCTAAAGCGCCAAAGCAACCCGAAGGCAATAACTAGGAATATGAAAAATTCAACCGAGTTAAACTTCATACCAAATTAAAGTTTGTAATTAGGGTCATGCAGGTAGATTTCTATCATCGAATCTAATGATACCCCTCTTGCTTCTCCCCGCTTTTTTAATTCTTCTCGCCACAATTTTTGGGCTTTGGCCTGAGCCAAGAGGTAATCGTTATTCCGTTCTCTCGGTATATAGTTAGAGTCTGCTATAAAGCCCAGTGCATCCTTAGTGAAATTCCAGCAAAAGTTGGCCAAATTAGGTTCATTGGTCACAATCATAAAAGCATCAAATTCCTCAATAATCTTTGGTATGTCTAAGTGACGAGTTAAAACCGGTAGGCCTGAGTAATTACCTCCTTCCTGCTCTGCATCGCGATGCACTGTTTGATTGTAAAACCAAAATTGAACCTCATCAAAACTTTCGGTGCCTAGTCGCGAATGCTCGAAGATATCCCAAGTAAAACTATCTCCTACAATTAAGAGCTTTAGCGGCTTTTTCGACTTCTTCCCACGCCATTCAAACTTGGGATAAATCATGGGTTCCGGCTGCACCTCTTTAAATAAACTTAAAGAATTAGCGATATCATTATCATAGTACTTAGCTACTGGGCTGTAAGTCCGTTCTAAAATATGCATATCTGGAAGTTCCCAGCCGGCTTTCTTCTCGAAATACTTGGCAATACTATCTGCCACCAACATTGATCCGTAGTGGCTCCAATGAATACCGTACTGCGGATAGAGCAAGTAACCCAGACTATCCTTCATTTCTAAAAACCAAGGGTTGACATCAATGTGGTTAATGCCCTCCTTTTTAAACTCCTTTACAAAGTATTCGTAATTAGTAGAGTCTTTTTCTTCTTCGTAAGGAATGTATTCTGGATAATAAGTACACTTTCCCGCCGCTAAGCAAACCATCAAAAATTTACCTTTACTAGCCAGCGTATCCTGCAGTTGCTTTAGCTTGTCAACCTTTTTTTGAATCGTGCTTAATCCGCTAAAATCTTTACCGTAATATGCGTCGATATAGGCTTTTTCAAAAAGAAAATCTTCTTTACCCGCGATAACACTGCCCGTATAGATATTCCCAAAAAGGTCATACTCCAACTGATTATGAGTCTTGATAAGAAAGGGGTGGAAGCCAATATTGTCATTTACATAGGCACTAAAAGACTTTTGGAATGACCCGTTAAACCACGATTTTAAGTTAAAGTCCGTAACGGAGCTCGCTAAATTAGCGCGGCGCGGAAGGACCGAAATTCTTATAGGCGCTACTAGCTCTATCATAGGATATATGAAGAGTACCGAGAAGGTAATAAGGAGCCATTTCTTTACTTTAGGATTATCCATATTAAAACCTAAAATAAATGAATGGGTTAAAATCTGAAGCGGCTATATAACTCATCGATAATATTAGCAAAATTAGGTAAAGTGGCGCAAGACTTAAAAATTGCTTAGAGCTAAACTGAAGCGAGAAAAAAAAGTCCTGTAAGCGCTTACCAAAGTTCCACAGGGTAATAAAAGCAAAAACGAGTCCGATAATTAAAAAGGTGTAAAACTCTGGGGGCAGCGCGTATGAGTTTGCCATACTTACCTCGTTAAAGCTAAACATATTACGAAGGTAGTTCGCCGCGGAGGGCAAGGTTTCTGCCCTAAAGAACACCCAGCCAACAAGCACTACCGCGTAGGTATAAACAAGCTTAACAAATGATGGTATCCTTTTAAACCACTTTAACAGGAAGGCTCTTTCTATAATTAAGAAGAGACCGTGCCAGCCCCCCCAAATAACAAAGTTCCAAGAGGCACCGTGCCATAAGCCTGAAAGTAGGAAAACAATAATCAGGTTAAAGTAAACTCTTTGCACTTTACTAGCTCTGCTACCTCCTAGAGGTATATAGAGGTAATCGCGCATAAAAGCACCCAAGGTGATATGCCACCTTCGCCAAAACTCGGTGATACTTTTAGAGGTATAAGGACTCTTAAAGTTTTCTGGAAAATTAAAGCCTAGCATCTTTCCCAAACCAATGGCCATATCCGAATAACCCGCAAAATCAAAATAAATTTGCATGGAGTAAGCTACAATACCTGTCCAGGATAAATAGGCAGAAAGCTCCCCTTCCATGGCAAAGATTTGATCTACCTGCTCACCAATTTGATTGGCAATAAGTACCTTTTTAGCTAAACCAATTATAAAGAGATAGAGACCACTTAACTTATAATCGCGGGTATAATTTGCTTGACGATCTTTAAGCTCACCGGCAATAGTATTAAAGCGAATAATGGGCCCCGCAATAAGCTGTGGAAAGAGCAAAATATAGAGAAGATAGTCCGTGACCTTCTCCAGTGGCTCATGTCTTTTCCAATAAACGTCAAGTGTATAGGTAATAGACTGAAAAGTGAAAAAGGAAATACCAATGGGTAGGGCAACACTCATCCAGTTCAAAGAACTTAAATTAAAACTGGTAAGTGAAGAGTTCAGGTTATCGACAAAAAAATTAGCGTATTTAAAATAGGCCAGTACGCCTAAATTAATCACCAAGGAAGCGATTAACAAGCTTTTTCTTACCGTGGCTTCGGCATGCGAATCCATCCTTTTAACAATAAAGAAATTGGCAATTAAAAGCCCCAGCAGAAGCCAAAAGAACATCGGTGCCCCCCACATGTAAAAAAGTAGGCTACCGATTAAGGCTACTAGGTTTCTCTTTTTGGCAGGCGCTAGATGATAGGCTATCATGAATAGCGGTAAGAAAAGTAACAAGAAAACGATACTCGTAAAAACCATCTCCTTAAGTTTCTTTGTTTTTTAAAATTGCCTTTTCATAGACGTCTAAGGTTTCAATAGCCGCCTGGCGCCAAGAGAAATCAAAGGATCTTTCAAGAGACTTTTCCTTTAATTCTACTCTAAAGTCATCGTCTACCAGCACCTTTTTCATTTGCGACTTTATCGAATCAATATCTTGAGAGTTGGCCGCTAAACCATAACCGTCTAGTAATTCTTTCATAGAACTATTGTCTCCGTAAATAACCGGTGTTTTGCAAGACATCGCTTCTAAAGGAGGTAAACCAAAGCCTTCATAGTGAGAAATGTAGCAAAGCGCCTCCGCTTCATTATATAAAATAGGGAGATCACCCTCGTCTATGAAGCCCGTAAAAATAATGTTCTTTTTATGCCTAAGCTGTAAAAGGTCTTTTGATTTCCAGCCATTCTTACCACCAATAACCAAGTTGATTTTCAGTTCAGGAGACTCAACTAGTAAGGCATCAAAGGCCTTAATAGTGTTTATCAGGTTTTTGCGTGGCTCTAAAGTAGAAAGGGTGAATAGAAAAGGGCCATCAGGGATATCATAAGTACTGCGTACGAAGAGACCCTTATTACTATTTAAATTGGGACGGAATTTCTGATTATCTGCACCAGCGTATACCACGTGAAGCCTTTCATCAGCCACTTCTTCGTCTACTTGCAGGTCTTTTTTAGTTGCCTCAGAAACGCACAGAATATCTGCTCCCTCTTGCAAAAAGAACTGCAAGCCTTTTTCGGCCTTTTGCACATTGCTGTTGGTATGATACTCACTAAACAGTCGGTGCGTAAGATCATGCAGCGTGAGGAGGTATTTATTCTTAGTCCCTTTAAAGGGCTCGTAATGCTGCGGCAGAGGCACATGAATTAAATCGTATTTCCCTAATTCTACGCTGCCCATTTGGGTTTCGAAGTTTTCTTGCGCTTGTGCTTTACCCGACTTAAGACGCTCGATGCTGTAGGTGATTTTTGCTAAATATTTAGCAAACTTTAAACCCAGCTTCATCATCACCTGCTTGATTAGCTTGGTAAAGCGATCACGATAAGCCTTGGGTACAAATTGCTTCAATACCCCGCGAATCATTTTAGAAATGCGAGCAAGTTGACTAAAGTGATTTTTATTGGCATCGAATAAATTCGCGCCATAGTCTTTCAGTGGGTATACTCTTCCCTTTAAAAATATATCAATCTTCCAGCGAGATTGAGGGTTTTGTGTTACTGGGTAAAGTGCTTTAAGCAGTTCTAATAGATATCTCTTAATGCCATCATTTTGATGCATCAACAACTTATTAGCCTCTATTAAAACACGGAAACTTCCTGTTGCTGCGGCGGGTATGGACAAACCTAAAAGACGCATCGCTTGATAATCGAAGTCTGCGTTTAAGGCCGCTACTCCGCCATCACGGCGGTAGCCTACCCGCTCCATCGTATTACGGTGGTAACTCCAAAAAAGATTCTGTAATTCTCGGTCAAGCTCATCCTTCCAACCAAAAGCTTTGCCTTTGCGAAAGGACTTACGTACGATATCAAGCTCTTCTTCTTCGCTACCAGCTATTCTTTTGCCTCGTCCGTACTTAGGCTCGCCAAACTTCAAGTCTTTAAAGCCCGGTAACTTTTCTAAGTTTGGAGACGGAAGCTCCATGATTTTATTCAGCCTATTTACCTCTCCAATGGGGTCTTGTATTAAGTCTTCAAACCTAATTAGCAGGCTTGCTCTTTCCAGCCACTCCTGCACATTAAGGCTCCAACCGCCAAAGTAGCTTCCCTCGGCTGCAATCATTGCTTCTAAAAAATTATCCCGAAAATTAGTGTCAGGCTCATAGATATCCTTGCGCTGGTGCGCCATGGAAACGAGGGTATCTCTACCATCGCGAATAATATGAATGGCCAGAATCTCTTTATCCTGTGGTTCTAGCTCATGGGGACGAATATGCGTCTTAACAAATGGGAATTCGGTATAATTCTCAGGTTCGCCAATACCTTCGTAAAATGAGCTCGACTCTAAGCCATAAACCTCAAAAAGGACATTGCGTAAAAAGGTATTACCCGAGCGAGGAAAAGAGCTTAGCCAAATCATAGCCCAAAAATGTACTTAATATCTTCTTGCCATGCCTGCTCCCCTTTTTCTATAAGGTGCAGCTTGCAATTCAAGTTTTGCTTACTGAATGCTATGTTTCCCAAGTTAGCTTTCACTTTTACTAAATCTTTGATAAGGTTTCTTTCTTTTTATTCATCACCTGCTTTATCCCGTAGGCTATATCATCGGTCTCGCCCACTATGGTTCCGTTCTCCATAATTATGAGTCGGGTCGCCAGCTCTTCAAACTGCTCCATATTATGAGAAACTAGCATTATGCCAGCATCACCTTTAAGCTCGCCTAGCCTATCCATACATTTCTTACGAAAGTGTACATCGCTGACCGCTAGTCCTTCATCAATAATCAGTAAATCGGGGCGAGCAAAAATGGCAATAGCGAAATTTACCCGTGCTCTCATACCAGCAGAATAGGATCCGAAAGGTGCTTCTGCAAAGCGTCCAATACCTGCGAAATCCAGGATCTGGTCCATGCGTTCATCAATTTCCGGTGCTGTCATACCGAAGAGCGCACATTTAACTCGTATGTTTTCTATGCCGCTGTAAAACCTTTGGAAAGCTCTGGTCCGCTCAAAAACGGTGGTAATCCGTCCGTTCACTTTTATGGTACCAGCACTCGGTGGGAAAGTCCCCATTATGGTGCGAATAAGGGTTGTTTTACCGGCGCCATTCATCCCGAGTACACCCACTACTTCGCCGCGCTTAATACTTAAATTAACGTCTTTTAGAGCCCAAAACTCCTTCTTCCGCAAGGGCGGTAATTTTTTTCCATCTTCGAACCTAAAAATATCCTGCAAACCGTAGAGCATATTCAGCTTTAAGTTGGTGCAGAATTTCTTGTAAACTCCGTCTACTTCTATTATTAAATCATCCTTCATAATCCTATTCAAAAATTCTTTCTACAATTTTATAAACTGAATTAAAAAAGAAGTGAATTACCACAATGAATATGACCAGCGCAAAACCCGCTGATATCCAGTAAGGGGTCCAGCTTACTATTTCATCACCAATAAGTAAATCACGGGGTATGCTAATTAGGTAGGTTAAGGGATTAACCTGAATAATACTTTGTAAGAAATCACTATCTACTTTAGTGGTATAAACTACTGGTGTTAAAAACATCAGCACACCCATTCCTTGATTTACAATCAAATAGATATCATTAAAAACCACTTCGATTAGCGAAAAGAAAACACCGATAGCAATACCTAAAAGCATTAAAGGAATAAGGGCGGGCATAAATAATAAAGCGGACCACCCAAAGCTTACTCCCATTGCCAAAAGCACTATAAGGTTAATGCTTAAAGGAATCATGAAGTTGATAATATTGAGTAAGATCTTCTCTACCAGTTTCGCCTCCATTTCAAAGGGGGCCTCCATTAGCATGCGGCTTGATTCGGTAACCGCGGTGGCAATATGCTTAAAGAAGCTAACAAAGAAGAGCCAAATGGACATACTAAGCAGTATGTAGCCTACGTAAGGGATAGAGGTTTCCCCGGGTTGATAAATACCCGAGAAATTCATGATTAACCAAATTACAATGCTCAAGAGCGGATTAACAACCAACCATAAACTCCCCAGCCAGGTTTTTTTATACTGTTCCGTTAGGCTTAAGAAAAGAAGCTGTTTTATTAGTTGCTTATTGCGAACTACAGAGGCAATTCGGCTTTTCCAAAAACCGAGGAAGCCACTTCGGCCCTTAGGATTATTAGCTACCACTCTCATTTAATAGTCCTTTTCATTAATCATAGAATTAATAAGCTCAGTAAGCTTTTCAGCCGAAAGCTGATAACTAAAACCTCGCTTTTCGAAGTCGAAATTTGCTACCCTATTGCTCCATAAATTAGTGGCCGAATTCATCTCCTCTAATTTTTCGCGAAGATTGTCATTATTAGTCAGACTAGAAAAAAGAACATTAGGAGAAAAAAGCTCCCTAAAGACAGGAATATCAGAAACAAGGATAGGCTTTTTATAAGCAAGAGCTTCTAAAACCGGAATACCAAAGCCCTCATAATGGGGAACATAGACACAAAATTTTGCCTGCGCATATAAATCAGCGAGCTCTTTATCGCTAGGCGCCTCAATTAAAACTACTTGATCACTTGACTTTATTCGCTCTAGCAGATCCTTCTGGTCCCGAAAAAGTTCGCTATTTATTGTTCCCGCTAAAACCAGTTTAAAATCGGGTTTATTAATTTTCAGGTACGCTTCTAAAAGGTACATCTGGTTTTTTCGCTCCGACAGAGAGCCAACACATAAGGCATAATCACTCATCGGTAGTTTTTCTCCACTTGTCTGAACACTAGTAAAGCTCGGCTGACCATTGTATAAAACCGAAATTTTATCGGCAGGCACATCGTAATAGTGCATAATTTCCTTTTTAGAAAAGTCACTGACTGTTAAAAGGTGCTGTGCAGATCTTAAAATACGAGGAATCATAAAATTATACCAGCGCACAAAGCTATTCGAAAACCACTCCGGCTTTCTTTTAAAAGCAACATCATGTAAGCAAACAATAGAATTTGAGTACAGCACTGGTGCGCTATTGCCCAAGTTTATTAAAAGGGGTGAACCACTTAGTTTAAGATATAAAGGGAGAATCACCTGCTCCCAAATTTGACCATTCACAGCAATAAAGGGGATCCTTTGCACCTGACTACCAGATGCCTTTGCAGTAGGTAAAGTCAAGACCCCAATATTGAGGTCAGATTTCAAAATCCTAATAACTATCTCCTTAGCAAAGCGCTGCACTCCAGTTAGTTTCTGACTGAGATAGCGCCCATTAATAAACACCTTCTTTCCGTTTTTAGACCATGAAGCATAGCAGAAGATTGAACTGAAAAAAGCATAAGCAAATACCCCATCTTGGCGTGCCAATAAGTTTTCACTCAAAAAGCTGAGCGACACCAATACCACGAAAGCAATATGTAGTCGGTTTTTCATGACAATGCCTATTAAGAACTGGCCCAGAACAGAAACTATGAAGGCCAAAAAAGGCAAAATGCCCACCGAAAGCCAAAGGTGCAAGTACTGATTATGGGTATTAAAGCCACGTTCTTTTGCTAAGGGATAGCCATTTTCTCTATACTTTTCATTGAGGGCCGCTTGAGCATCGCCTATCCCTGTGCCAAGAAAGGGATGCTCAGCAATCACCTCCCAAGTACATTGATAAATTGCCTTGCGCATACTATCAGGGTTATGCTCTTCTACCTCGGTTTTTTGTATCGCCGCCGCCAGGGTTAGAACCCGCTCTTTTAAGTGACGCACACTAAAAACCAAAATGAGCCCAACCATGCTCACTAAGGCCAAGCGTATAAAAATTGCTTTTCTACTTAAGCCTTGGCTTAAAATAATAAGGGCACTCAAAAGGCAGGCAAAAAGTATCATTTTAGAGCTGGCAATTAGCAAAGCCGCCGTCAAAATGGATAGTGAAATATAAGCGAAAAGCTTAGCTAGAAGCTTAAAGCTGCGAGACTTTATCTCGTGAAGGAGTGCTAGCAATGCCAGCGCATTTAATAAAGAGAAATAAGTGGGGTGAAGACCGCTCAGGTTCTCCAGCCTGGTGCGAATAAGATAATAGGCATCCTGCGCATGCGACGCTTCAATAAAGGTAGAATCAACAAACATGGCGCTAATCACATAGGCACTAAGGGCACTCATGGTCAGAGCCAAGAAGCGCAAGGAGTTTCGCAAGACCTTAACAGTAATCGTTGCGCGATTAAAATATAGAAGGAAAGGCAGTATCATTAAAAGGATGGTCCGCTCTACGTATTTATAGCCTCCAAATAAATCTTGACTGTAGGTGAGACTCACTACATAAAACAAGAAAGGAACTGACAAGAGGAGAGGGAGCCAAAAGCCTTTAGACTGGGCGGAGGGCTTCGCTAGAAACAATAAAACTATTTGGCACAGTAAAAAGGCCACTGCCACCATTCCCTTAAGCGGAAGTAGTATAAAAAGGGGATAAGAACAAAAAAGGTAAAATGAAAACTGACTAAGGTTTAGACTTACTCGATTCTTTTTCACTTAGACAGGTTTTTATAAAATCTAGCACCTCCCGATTAAAACGCTCTAGGCTAAAACGCTCAGAGTTTTCTCGCACCAATTTTGGTGAATAATTCGGCTCAAAATTTAGTTCAAAATCGCTAACTGCTTTTAGTAAAGACTCAGTGTTTTGTTCTCCAAAAAGCACCCCCGTCTCACCATCCTTAACTATTTCCGCTGCACCACCTTCCCCAAAAGCAATAACGGGGGTTCCGCAAGCCTGCGCTTCAACTAAGGTGATTCCAAAGTCTTCTTTACCAGCAAATACGAAGGCTTTTGCCTTCGACATATAGGCACTAAAGTCAGCAAAATCTAAGTGTGATAAGACGGTAATGTTTGGTCCAGCAATTTTTTCAATGATGCTTTTCCTATTGCCATCACCAATTAAAATTAGCTTTTTGTCTGGCATTTTATTGAAGGCCTCCACTACTAATTCTACTTTTTTGTAACAAACTAGGCGGGAAGCACTCACGTAAAAATCCTCTTTTACCTCTTCCAGTTTAAATTTATCAATTTCCACGGGAGGATAGATTACGTGCGCATCTCTCTTGTAAAAATCTTTAATGCGTTGTGCCGTAAATTTCGAGTTAGAAATATAATAGTCCACATTCTTAGAAACCCGAGCATCCCACTTTCGTAAGATGCTGGTAAGAATTCTACTCCCCCAAGCAATGGGACCTTTATTGATATTATTTGACTCTAGGTACAACTCCTGCATATCCCAAATATAACGCATAGGCGTATGGCTATAAGAGATGTGAAGCTGATCTGGTCTTGTTTTGATACCGTGTGCAAATGCGTGTGAACTGGAAATAATTAGAGAATGATCTCGCAGATTGTGCGCGCGCACAGCAAAAGGAAAGATGGGCAAATAATAACGAAAATGGCGTCTAGCAAAAGGTAGCTTTTGGATAAAGGTGGTTTTCGGAAATCTATCACCCATTAAGGCTTTACGATCTCGCTTAGACATAAAGTCTACGGTAGCATAAACCTGCACATTTCGAAGCAAGTTTATAAGGCACTCCGTCACCTTTTCCGAGCCCGCCTTCATGCTGAGCCACTCGTGTACGATTGCTACTTTTTCGTGACCACTAATATCTTCAGGAACCACAGAAGCCTTATTTTCAGCTACAAGACTGTAAACCCAGTCTGCGTTAGTGAAAAATGATGTATTCGGCGATGCTCCCAAAGTTAAAGTTATTACTAAAATTAATAGTCTAGTAAGTTAAAGGTAAGGTTCCTTCGGCAAAATTAGCAATTAAAAACAAAGTGAGCTTAAGCCTAAAACATCTCGAAGCAACAGCATATCAGCCGCGCAAATTCCTTTGTTCCAAGGCCTTGCGATAAAGAGCTATATCTTTTTTATTAAGTTTTCTGATCTCCTTCAAAAGCGCCTCACTTAAAGGCTCCTTAGGGCTAGCCCGAAAGCTAGCTGCCTTTTTCTCATGAAATGTGGGAGGCTTTGGCCAAGCGAAAAGTTTTTGAAGCTTTTTAAGGTCCTCCTCATAAGTATGAAGGAAACCAATAAAGGTAAAGTCCTTAAGCGAACAACCCTTTAAAAAATAGCTCATCTTATTACGGGTACTTTTCTCTTTTGCATAGCCCAAAAGACTCTCGTGCCGGCGATGATAAACTGGATGACTGGGATTATCTTTTAAAGTATATTTCCACCAATGGTAATTAGAAACCAATCGATCTACTGGTTCGCGGAAGAAGGTGATTAACTTTGGCCGGTCTCTGCGATAAATATCGCGTATTTCTTTAAAGCGTATATGACCATGCACTACTTTTATCTCTGGCCCTATCACGCTCGATATTTTCACCCCGCGGCTTGCCAACTCTATGCATTCGTCGCGCTCAAAATGGCGTACCTGCTCTGCGCCGTAAGCAAACTTTAAGACCTCTAAAAAGGAAGAGCCTCCTGTTTTAGGCAGGTGAAGGAAAATGTGTTCTACCATAAGCTGAAACCATGGTGCAATTTACAACATGCTCTGGATTTATGCTTAAACCAAACTAGGAATAGGCACCCAGCCCTCTATGACTTCCTCGTTTTTTGCTTTAAAAGAGCGGTCATCTAAAATACTCCTCTTGGCTTGACCATTTTTAGGCTATTCCAAAAAGTGTGAATTATGTAAGACAATGTAAGAATCATGTAAAAATTTATTCACTGTGAATCTTGACCTTAGATTATCAATTAACTTCTATTAAAGAAATGGCAAAAGAAAAAGAAGGTAAGCCTAAAACTGGCAAAACCGCAGCATCAAAAACACCGAAAGAGAAAAAAGCCGCTAAAGCAGCCAAAAAGAAAGGCCAGGAGCATTAAGCGTCTCGCTTGGCCCCGCTACAGTTTATTTATAAGCTGAATTCGGCTTACCATTAAAATGGCGTAAATACGCAGTAATATTTAGGCCATAGGCTTAAATAAAAAGTATTTTGGGGAGGCTACCCCCTTTAGTCTCCCCAAATATTTTTACATCCTCAAAGTATTAAACCGAAGAATCTTGCGGCGCTAACTTTCTGATGCAAGAGCGATAGTATTTCCCGCCCGAACCTCCTCAATAGCCTTCTTAAGCATTTTGAATTTCGTTTAGGTCGAGCTCGGAAATCCTTTAGGCCTAAAGATTAATCCAAAATAAACTAGTAAGAAGAAGCGGTTTTTACACCAAAAAATATACAGTTGTTCCATTAGGCCATCTTTCTCTTAAAACACCCACTCTTATCTGCTTCCTTGCTAAACTCTCTCTTCATTGGCCCTTTTTTCCTATTTACTATAAGCCCTAAAAATTACCCCTTCCCACTGCCGCTCCTTAACTTTGGATATATTTTAAGTCCCTGTTAATCAATATGTTAAATTTATAAACAAGAGATCCTAAATATTTCTGATTACTTTAGCATATAGTAATACTAACACTAAGTAAATTTCCTATGCTGAAAACTACTCTCTTATTAAGCTCATTACTCTGTTTAGCGCAGCTAGCGCAGGCACAGAGTATTGAGGATGACTTTGAAGGAAATGGCACGATTAGCGCCTGGACGGGTGATGATTGTAATATCAACACTAACCTAAGCAACCCTGTTTCACAAGGCATCAACACCTCCAATACTGTTTTAGAATATCACGATGTGGGTGGCACCTACGCTAATATAAATTTTGATGCGGGCCGAAATTTCGACCTTGCCTCTTACTCCACTTTTACTCTTAAAATATATATCCCGTCTTCTGGCCTAACGGGGAACCAAAACAATCAGATTTCTCTAAAATTACAGGATGGCAACCTCGGCGCGCCTTGGAGTACCCAAACCGAAATAATTAAAAATGTAAGCCTCAATCAGTGGCAAACGGTAAGTTTTGACTTTGCTAATGATCCTTTCGTTAATCTAGATCCTACTTCGCTAGACCCAATTCAGCGTAACGATTTAAACCGCGTAGTAATTCAAGTTAATGGCGAGAATAACAGCGACGAAGTACTGGCCTACATCGACGATTTCTATTATTATGACACCATTCAGCAAACTACCAATTTTAGCCAGTTAGTATGGGCGGATGAGTTTAATTATACCGGCGCGATAGACAGCAGTAAGTGGTTTCACCAAACCAAATTACCCGCTGGTGGTAGTTGGTACAATGGCGAAATTCAGCATTATACCGATGAATTAACCAATAGCTCTGTGGCAAATGGCGAACTTAATTTAGTGGCAAAAAAAGAAACCTATACCGACCAAGGCGTTACAAAGCAATACACTTCGGCGCGTCTTAACTCAAAGTTTGCCTTTACCTATGGGCGCATAGAAGTACGCGCTAAACTTCCCACGGGAGTTGGTACTTGGCCAGCCATTTGGACTTTAGGTAAAAATATTTCGGAAGACGGTGCATACTGGGAGACTCAGGGATTCGGGACTGATCCATGGCCGGCTTGTGGTGAAATGGATATTATGGAACACTGGGGAACTAATCAAAATTATATTTCTAGCGCTACCCACACCCCCTCCAGCTTCGGTGGTACTGTTAATGTGGCCGGCACGGTAGTCCCAACAGCTTCAACTAATTACCATGTTTACGCTTTAGAGTGGACGAGTGAAAAACTAGTTTTTAGTGTTGATAGCGTTACCCATTTTGTTTACAATCCTCCCGTTAAAGATGCCAGCACTTGGCCCTTTGATGCAGAACAATATATTTTATTAAACATCGCCATTGAACCCGGCATTGCTTCAAGCTTTACCCAGAGTTCTATGGATATTGACTACGTAAGAGTGTATCAAGAGTCCAACGTTTCTCTACAGGAAGCAAGTCCTCTAAGGGAGTCTTTAGATGCTTACCCTAATCCAGTAACAGACGAATTAACCATTAACTATAGCACTTTAACTAGCAAGCCTTCTAATATTGAAATCTACAGTATAGACGGACAATTTATAGCAAGTCAAAAACCAGTAGTAAGCGGGCGTCAAATTCAGCTAAGCAATCTTAAAGATATGCCCGCTGGCATGTATATCGCTTCTTTCAGTGTAGACGGAGAAAAACATCAGGTTAAATTTTTAAAAGATTAGTCTTTATAGACCTTTAATACTCAATAAAAAACCCCGCTGATGTAGATCAACGGGGTTTTCTTTTTTAAAATTATCTGCCTTTAATCCGTCTTAATAATCGGCGCTCTGATTTCTCCTTTGTTACTGTCAATTACTATAAAGTATAGGCCACTTTGCAAGTTGCTCAATGACATCACAAAGGGCTCTTCTCTATTGGTCGGGCTAAGGGGATACTCCTGCATTAAAGCACCGCGTGCATCTATTAAACGCAGCGTACTTACCTGCACATCTTGGCTTGACCAGTTTATGCTTACTAAATTACTAGTTGGGTTGGGGTAAATCTCAATAGCTGTCTCAAGCACCCACTCGTCGGTAGATATGCTAGAAAGCACATATTCCCATTCATCCTGATCACCACAAGAGTTTGTCACTTCTAATTTTACTCGGTAATATAAACCTGGCGTGCCGTAAATATGAATAGGATTTACACCCGTGCCAGTATTTCCATCACCAAAATCCCAGTTATAACTAGCGGCGTTATTAGAAGCCGAGGCATCAAACTGAATTCTTAAACCGCTATTAATCGGACTCAATATCGAGTAGGTCCAATCTGCCTTAGGAGCGCCGCAAGCAGTAATAATCTGCGTTGTACTCAAGGTGTCGCCGCAATCATTAAAGACGGTAAGAGTAATCGTGTAAGTACCAGAAACGGCATAGCGATAAGCGCCTGCTCGACTGGTATCCGTGCCTCCATCACCAAAGTCCCAGATAAAGCCGGTAGCATTGGAGCCTGCCGCATTAAAAGTTAGACTATCGATTTGAATAGTGGCACTCAATTGCGGACTAAGCGTATCACAAATTAGCAATGAAAAAGTTACCGTATCTCCTGTGCCACAGTCATTATAAGCCATTAAGTTAATGGTGTAAAGCCCTGATGCGCTATAAATATGACTAGGATTAAAACCTGAAGCCGTGGTTCCATCTCCAAAATTCCAGGCTAAGCTATCGGCATTAATAGAGTTTGCGCCAGTGAAACTCGCGCCGTAAAAGCTGCTTGTTGCACTCCCTATCGCTGTAACGGTATCGCATGGTGCTGTTACTGCGGTGTCGAAAATTGCGCCACTATATTGGCTAGCACCGCAAGAGTCATACACACCAATTTGATATTGACTGTTGGCCACTAAACCGTTTAAGACGTATGGGCTAGTTAAGCCGGTAATTAAAGTCATGGTTCCCGATCCCGCCGTTAGATCGTAATAGGTCAGCACCGACTGGCCCGGGTTGGTAGAAGTCCAACTAAGCTGTACCGAGGTTTGTGTTGCATTTGAAATAAGCAAATTAGTAGGATCTGCACAAGGCAAAATAGCCTCACGTACGGCGATACCATCTATCGCTACATCTCCTGTGAAGCTTGTGGCCTCAGCTAAAAAATTTATGCTTATTGTGTCGCCTTTGTAGGCAGATAAATCAAGTGAGTCACTCATCCAAGCGGCTGCACTACTCGTTTGCTGCTGACCTGTGATGGTCGTTAAAACGGTAGTACTGCCATTATCAATTTCAATCTTAAAGTTTACAATAGATGCACCGAACATGTGATAGCTATAAAATAGATAAGGTGCACTACTTGTGGCATCTATAATAATAGAAGGTGAACTGATAGAAGCAATAGCGCCGCCACGTGAAGCCTCGGTGTATAAATAGTTTCCAGTGCCACTTAAATCCGTTAACGGACCAGTGTTAGCAGAGGGCGTAGTTCCCGTGCCGGTTCCCCACTGGCTTAAATTTGTTATTGGTCTTATCCAACAGGGGTCTATCTGATCGCCTAAATTGGTTGCCCCAGTTCCTTCTTGCCAAGTAGAACCGTCAAAGTTTTCTACAAAAGGCATATAAATAGGGGCACAAATTAACTTCTCATCGATAGCAAGATCGTCTATCGAAATATCTCCTTGGAAAGGGGCATTACCCGTGGATCTAACCGCTACAAAACGAATCACAATAGATTGATTTGCATAAGCCACTAAATCTACTCGGCGCTCTTGCCAAGCATTGGCCTGCGAACCGTTTATAGTTTCCAAATTTACCCAACTACCTGTATTATCTAAAATTTCAGTTTCAAGGACCAAAGGCATTCCGTTTGCCGAAAACATATGCAACCAGTAAACTAATTCGGGCTGACTTAAAGCACTAAGGTCTATAACTGGAGTTTGTAATAAAGCAGTATCGCCACTTACTCCGCCACTCGCCTCTACATACGCATAAGAACCTGTACCTGAGGTACGGTCGCCTGCAGGACCAGTTCCATTACTAGGAGTAGCCCCGGTGCCGCCACCCCAGTGATATAAGGTATCTGGAGCTCTTCCCCAGCAAGGAGAAATGGTAGAACCACTATTTAGGCCGTTCGCAATACCTTCATCAAAGGCAAAATCAAAATTCTCAAAATAAGGTGCTACTTGAGTACCACAAACGGTGGTAATAAGAATTGGGCCGAACCAAGCGCTAGTGTCCCCCGCTGAGCAAATATTGCGAATGTAAAATTCGTAAAATGTCCCGGAGCTTAAGCCGCTGGCACTTCCTGTGGCACCTGGTAAAACATTAGAGATACCGCTACCTAAGCTAAAACCAGCTAAGCCGTACTCAACCTGCGCATTCGCTGCCAAATTAGGATGCGAGTAGTTAATTGTACTGGTGCTTATACCTGTTAAGGTAAATGCCGTAGGAGCTGGACAAGATACGGAGCTAATCGCAACCTCATCTATGGCAATATCACTATTAAAACCAGCACCAAAGCCCTTAAAGACTAAGCGTATTGTATCGCCAGAATAGGCGCCCAAATTTATATTTGCACTAAGCCAAGGCGCCGCATTAGCGTTCTGCTGAGCCCCAGCAATACTCCATAAATAATTCTCGCTACCATTGCGCTCCACCGAAACTTGTAGGCTATCGATATCTGCACCAAACATGTGATAGGAAAAGTTTAATTCAGGATTGACAAAAGTGCTAGGCAAACTAATTAAAGGAGAATAAATTACTCCTTCGTTGGTATTTACGCCACTGTATTCGGTATAAATATAATTACCCGTTCCACTAAAATCTGCATTGGGGCCTGTTGCTCCTGAGCCAGTGGCGCCAGTGCGTGTTCCAAAATTAGGATTACCGACTGGTCTGTCCCAGCAAGAATTAATATCATTTCCTTGGTTTACCGCGCCTGCACCTGCAATCCAACCTGCTCCATCAAAATTTTCAGAGAAAGGCGTCGTCAGTGGGCTACACAAAGTTTGAAAAGTATCGCAGAGCCAAACAGAGGTATTGCCAGGGCCACAACTATCGCGCACACAAATAACATAGGAGGTTTGCCCCGATAAGCCGCTAATAGTCGCACTATTAGTATTGGTATTAGTAATATTAACTGCTGTACTCCCCGTAGCTTGCCAACTCACATTAAAGTTACTGGCAGAGCCTGGGACCCAATCGATACTAATACTGCTATTAGTCCTACTAACTAACTGCAGCGAATCGGGCGCTGGACAAGACAAGCCGTCGATAATACTTAAATCATCTATGGCAATATCTCCTTGCTGCGGAGTTGCGCCAGCTCCAAGGGTTGCGCTAAAACGAAGTTTAATGGTTGTGCCAGCATAAGCGCGGATATCGGTTACCTGCTCTAACCACTGAAAGCCTTGGCCTCCCGTAAGAGTACCTAAAGGGTTCCAAACTCCGTTACCACTATCTACCTCCCAAACCAAAGTCCCCTGAGAACCATTCTGAGCCCACATGTGGTACCAGAAACGAATTTCAGGAAAACCTAAACTATCTAGATTGATAAAAGGAGTTTCTAACCAGGCGGTGCTAGCAGCAGGCGCAAAAGAAGATTCTACGTAAACATAACTACCATTACCTGAGGTATGGTCAAAAAATGGTCCCGTGCCACCGGTTGGTGTACCACCAGTACCACCACCCCAAAAGTATAGGCTATCAGAATCTCGTGACCAGCACGGAGAAATGGTTGAGCCAACATTCTGGGCTCCTGCAGGGTTTGTACCAGGGTTAAATGTTAAATCAAAGTTTTCGGAATAAGGGGCTAAAACCGTATCGCAAGAAGTAGGGGTTGTTACTAAGCCCACCCATTTGCTTACATCGCCTACCGCACAACTATCGCGCACATAAAAACTATAAAAGGTACTAGCATTTAGGCCAGTCACTGTAAAAGGATTTGTGTTAGCCGCAACCATCGTTCCTAATCCTTGCGTAAAGCCCGGAGGACCATACTCAATTTGCCAATTAGTAGCACCGCCACTGGTCCAACTTAAGGTAACACTATTTTTTGTGGCTCCCGTTGTGCTCAAGGCAGATGGGCGTGGACAACTAAGGTCTTTCACAGCGAAGTTATCAATGGCTATATCACCCGTAAAACCGCCTGTACTATAAGCCAAAATGCGAATAACTACGGTATCACCAGAAAAAGCACTGAGGCTAAAATCATCTTCAATCCAAGGATCCGTAACAGCGGTTTGCTGCTGCCCTACAATTGAACCCAAACGTGTAGTGGCCGACCCTTGTACTGCTAAAAACACCAAACTGTCAATTGCTCCACCAAACATAAAATAGGAAAACTCTACAATCGGTGTTGCTATAGTGCTAGGAATAAAAATTTCGGGAGAATTTATTTCCCCTGGCGCTATTGCACCATTACTATATTCTGCATAAATATAATTCCCACTGCCACCCGAAGCTGAATTGGGTCCGGTGTTTGCCGAAGTTGTTGCGCCTGTAAATGTGCCCAAATTCGGCTCCGCATCATTGGGTCTGGTCCAACAAGAGTTTATCAAGTTGCCCAAATTACTTCCCGCAGCTCCTGGTACCCAAGTACTATCGTTAAAGTTTTGAAAATATGGAGCGGTAAAATAAGAGCACAAAGTGCTACCTACAATAGGGCCAATTTGGGCGCCTAAATTAGTAGCGCCACAGCTATCAGTAAGGTAAAAATCGTAACTAGTAGCAGCTGTTAAACCGGTAATAGTATGCGGACTAGCGCTAAGGCTAAGCGTGGTACCTGCGCCCGGACTAAAACCGCTCGGGCCATACTCAATAATTTGGCCAGCCGAGCCACCGCTGGCCCAACTTAACTCGATGCTATTACCGGTACTACTTAATACTGTAAAGTTAGAAGACTGCGGACAAGCGACATTATCAATAGACACTTCATCTATGGCAATGTCACCCGCAAAGGCATTATTTACACCGGTAAAGCGCAAGCGAATAGTATCGCCTGCATAGGCCACCAAACTCTGCTCTACTAAAATCCATGCATCTGCATTGGCACTTTGCTGGGCCCCTACAACACTGGTAATTTGTACCCAACCACTGCCATTATTCACTTCTACATAAAGTGAATCGATGCCAGTACCATACATGTGATAGTAAAATTTAAGGGCCGGCGTACTAATATTGGCACTCATAAAAATTTGCGGACTGATAATGCGACCCGCTCCTGGTGCCCCACTAGCCTCAGTATAAAGATAGTTACCGTTGCCGCTAAAATCGGCTAGAGGGCCTGTGCCCACTGAACCGGTAGCCCCATTGCGCGTTCCGAAATTCGGATTAGCATTTGTGGGCCTCGTCCAACAACTACTTATTTGGTTGGCATTATTAATACCTCCAAAGCCAGAGGTCCATAAATTACCATCAAAGCTTTCAGAAAAAGGTAAAGTAGAAAGCCCACAAGGCATGGTTACCGTTAAGGGACCAGCCCAAAGACTAACACTTCCCACGGCACAACTATCGCGCACATAAATATCATAAACTTGATTCGCGCCCAAGCTCAAGGTAAAGGGGTTCATATTGGCATTTACAATCGTTCCTTGGCCAAGCGTAAATCCTGTTACACCATATTCAATATCCCAATTGGTTGCTCCACCACTGGTCCAACTTAAATCTACACTTGTGGTTGTTAAATTAGAGCTAATCAAATTTAAAGGTTGAGGACAAGCAGGAGTCTCCGCTATTCGCACTTCATCAATCGCCATGTCGCTGCGCCTCTCGTTGCCTTTTGCCCCTACAAATCGTAAAACCACCGAATCGTTGGCAAAGCTTGCCAGAGAAACAATAGCCTCGGTATATGGGTCAAGCCCAGATGCGTGCTGGGCACCACTTATCGAAAAAACTCCGACAGTCCACGTGCCTGTACTCGCGGAGTATACATCTACCGAAAGGCTGCCCATGGTATTACCAAACATGTGATAATAAAAAGTAAGTTCCGGTATTATTAATGCGCTAAGGTCGATAAAGGGACTCTCCAAATAGGCCAACTGTCCGATGGAACCCGCAGAAGATTCTAGGTACACAAAATTTCCAGTGCCACTTTTATCTGCGTCAGGCCCAGTATTAGGCGTGGTGCCAGAGGTTGAGCGAGTACCCCAATAAACTGGATCTACCGCTGCTGTTCCCGCTTGGGGCGTTCTAAACCAACAAGAAGCTAAGGCATCGCCGCCATTATAAACTCCCGTTCCAGCCGTCCAACCAGCCCCATCAAAATCTTCGAAAAACGGCGCGGCCACGGCATTACATAAAGTATTGGCAATAACCGAGTTTGACCAAACAGATGTATCCGTGCTACTGCAAACGGAACGAATGTAAAACTCATAGGTTTGACCATTTGTTAGGCCAGTAATGGTCGCTGGGTTAGCCGCAACAATTACGGAGGTACCCGCACCAATGGTAAAACCAGGAGCACCATATTCTATTTCCCAAGAACTAGCATTATTTGAATTCCAGCTCAAGCTAACACTATTGGTAGTGCTACCAGTAAGGGCCAAAAGAGAAGGCTGAGGACAATTAGGTGCTTCTTTAATTTCTAACTCATCTATGGCAATGTCGCCTTGCGCCTGAAAAGAGCGTACTGCCCGAAAACGCAAAACAATTGTATCATTAGCAAAGGAGTTTAGCACTACCGTTTCTTTGGTCCAAGCATCGGTGCTCGCACTTTGATTCCCAGCACCAGATTGCGTCCATACATCCTGCCAACCTTGGGCGACTGACCAGGCCTGTAATTTTACCTCTCCTACAGATACACCGTAACGATGATAGTAAAATTCTACCGAAGGAATAGTTAAGGAACTAAGGTCTATCAGTGGGCTAGTAATGGTAGCAATGTCTTGGTTTCCGCCGCCACTTGCCTCGGCATAAATATAATTTGCACCCCCATGGGCTGCGCTTGGACCAGTATTTCCGGTGGCTGTACCACCCGTTCCACTGCCCCAGGCAAAATCACCACCTCCGCCAAAAGGCCCGCCTCCACCGGTGGGTGCAACTGGATTACGGTTCCAGCAATTGCCTAGCGTATTATTCGCATTAAAAGCGCCTGTTCCCGCTTGCCATGCAGCGCCATCAAAATTTTCGGTTAATGAAGTAGTAAAACTTAAAGGACTGCATAAAGTGGAGAAAGCAAAAGGCCCTTCCCAAAAACTAACATTCCCAGTGCCGCAGCTATCACGCACATAAAACTCATAATTAGTAGCAGCGCTTAAGCCGTTTATTACAAAAGGATTATTTGTGGCTGCCAATAAGGTGCCGCTCCCAGGACTAAAACCGACGGGGCCGTATTCAATTTGCCAATTTGTGGCACCACCTGTTTGCCAACTTAGCTCTGCACGATTGTGCATGCTATAGTTAAGCGCTAGAGCGCTTGGTTTAAAACAAGTGGGCGCTGGCGCGTGATGAACCACAATCTTCCACGATCCTGCCTGAACTTTAGCATCTGCCGTATCACAGCCCGTGCTGAAAAATGCAATATCAAACTGATGCAAACGAAAGTCTAATTGCCCGCTAGCATTCGGGCCATTTGCTAAAGGCAGGTTAAGGCGAGAAATAGCCTCAGTGGCGCCATTAGTATTAGAAGTTCCTGCTGATAGTTGCGCTTCTTTAGCATTAGTGTTTAAATACTCTAAGTAACCCGAAACTCCGCTGGGCGACATCCCAAAAAAACCACCCACTGTTTCCACGGTATAAAAAACATCTACGCCATAAACCCAATTTCCCGCAGGAATTGTCACCGATAAAGTGTCGGCACAAGAAGCAATAGTATTTAAATTTGGAAAGAATCCCACGTCCTGAACCCCAACTGCATTGACATAGGTGGCAGAGTCTGCCGTCATCTGTCCATAGCTTATGCTTGCAAAGAGCATAAAAAGCATTAAAATTATCTTTCTCATAATTTCTTAGTAATCTGGGTTGAAGATAATTAAAATAGTCTCCGCCTAAGAAATTATATATTCGATCCCTAAATTCGGCATTATCGCACAATATTAGGTATCCTTTTCAAGCATCTTATTGACAGATTATTGCATCTTACTTTTTAACAAAGTAAATTTCCATAGATTCTCGGTTAATCAATTTGCTAAAACTAGCAGAGAAGGGTCTGATTGACTTACTTAAACCGAAATTGGCTCAGTACTGCTAACAAAAGTGAATTACAGCAGCGGGCAAACTGGTATAATTAGGCGCTCAAAATTTTCTAAAAAAAGCTGCCGGAAAAAAGTTCGCTAAATACATTTAGACCTCCAAACTGCCCGACATACTACGAAAGAACTCGGCACGAGGCAAGGCGTTGCACTCCGTCAGTAAAGTTGCTGCCGATCGCTGTTGATCAAACTGTTCTTCAAAGCTATTCGATAAGCTCTGGTTTGCGCTTGAGATAAAAAACACGCCCGAAAGTGCTGTCATCAACTGTTTATGCGTTCCTATAGAAAGCAAACCACCACTGTTCATCGTATTGAAGCTGGTAACATATAGTTCAAACTTACCGTCTTCCTTCTTACCCTCCGTGGCCCACTTTTTATAGTCTACCAAAACCTCATCTAAGGTGGAAAGCATGTGATCTCTTTCTGCGGTAGATATTACTTGTAAGCCATAATACCAATTGATTTGCTCACGCTGATTTCGCATCACCTCCTTATTCCACATTTCAGTAGTGTGTAAGCTTTTATACTGAGCCGCTATTTCATCACAAAGGCTAAAAATATTCGTATTAAAATTTTGCAAGCCCGAATGGCGGAGCTCATCCGTCCACATAGAAAACTTAAAGCGTGCGAGTTCCTTATTTAAAAAGAAATAAAACAAGGGTAAATCTCGCGCAAAATATTTTAAGTGCGCCCCTGCTTGATAGGCAAATTCGAAGTTTTTAATTATCGACAAGAGGTAGGCCTCTATCTCTTCATTGCTACGAAAATAACTATAAGAGCCCACGAAAATTTGGTTTTTCTTATTATTAGGTAACAGGTCTTCTACCGCTAAAGGCATAGTATCAATAACAACCTCTAATTGGGCTAAACTCAAACCAACAGATCCATTAGCCTTACGATTGGCAAGACTTACATCAATGTCTAGGGTGTCAGCCAACCATTTTGCTAGTGACTCATGACTCCCAATACGCGTTCGTAGGCCGCCCATTAATCGTTCTTGGATACCCTTTTTCATTTTAAAAACTATTATTAGCGATCCGTTTAAAGAATAAATATAATCGTTTAATTATTAACGATAATCAATTTAATTCAAAATTAATTATCTTCCTCACTTAACATAACAAATACATGCAACGCAATATTCTTTAAATCAAATAATTAGCGCCCCTTAGGCCGTTTTTATATCTACGCATAAACTCAAGCCTATAACCTCACAAGCTGCTCTAGATGTGCTCTTAAACCTGTTTTACTTGATTAAACTCAGTAATTAAATCAATAGGATTGCTAGCCCACGGGTTTTATCAGTTGCCCTAGAATTAAAAATACTGTTAGGTCAAAAACTCATCTAGCGAAAGCAGCGAGGCACGGATTCCTAAAATTAGGCACAGCCCAGTAGAGTAAGGGTAGGCGGCAACAAGACTCGGAGGCTAATAGAAAACCTTCCGCCGTAGATTTGACCAAATTACTAAGCCTTTAAACACTAGCCATTTTACCTAAATTAGCCTTTCCCAAATAATTGCAGCGATGAAAACTGAGTCCAATGTAAAAAACGTTATTCTTCAGATTATCGGCTTCTTGGCAGCCCTAGGGGTCTTTGTCTATTACTACGGTATTTTCTTACCCTTTGCACTAGCTTTGGTTATTTCCATTATAGCCGCTAAACCCACTCGTTACCTACAGAAGACACTGAAAAGCTGGAGCTTCTCCGCTACGGTGTTTTTAGCTTTATTACTGGTAATAGCCTTAAGCGCTAGCCTTTTTCTTGGCACTTTTATTAATCGCGACTTTCATCGTCTCAATAAAAGTGTGGTCGTGCTTATCTCAGAAAATCAAAAAGAACTTGACGCCGGCGCCCTTAGCGTGAAAGACTATATCCATACAATCTACCCCAGCGAAAACTTCCAGCAAGAACTGCGCAAAGAATGGGAAACCATCTTAGCAAGAAAAGTAGACAGTAGTGCCTCGGCCGGACTGGACTTTGAGTCACTAAGTGCCACTTTCACTAAATTAAAAGACTTATCTAGCAGTAAAGCAAGGCCAGAAGAGAGCAGCCGACCCAGCTTTAGCGCTCTCTATATAATTGGCTCAACCTTATTTTACTTTGTTTTAATTCTCTATCAAATTCCTTATTTCACCAGACTTAAAGAATCTTATATAAGCCCTTTTATTGCTGGCCGTTCAACTCTATTTTGGCAAGACTTCCAAAACAGTTTTATTCTCTATTTCCGCCTTCGCACCAAAATAATTCTATACCTTTTAATTCTTTATGCCATTGCCTTTTTACTTTTAGATTTACCAGGCACCCTCATGCTTTTGTTAGCACTTTTCTTTCTCTTATATATACCCTATTTTCACTATCTTTTATTGTTGCCTATCGCCTTGGGCTGCATGGTCCTGTCTACCGAACACCCGCAAAGCTTCGTGTTTTTCTTCGCAATTGCTGCCGGCACCTTTGTAATTGCTAGCCTCATAGAAGAGTTGATTCTTATTCCCCGAATAATGGAGAGAAACATTGGCATGAATCCGGTGATAATGGTTTTAGCCTTGAGCTTCTGGACCTTTAGCTTGGGGAGTATCGGACTGCTTTTAGCTATTCCCCTAACTAGCTTAATTATCATTTACATCAAGCGTTATCTCATACCGCTTTATCAACCAGAAGCTTAAAATGAGCCCACAGAAGCGTAGTATAATATGGGGGAGCCTCATTATCTTACTGGGATTGACCATTGCTCATTTCGGACAATTATGGTTAAGCTTAGGCCTATTCTTCTCCTTTCCCATTGCATGGTTTAATTCGAAAGGAGGGTCTCAAAAGAAACTAATCAATTTAGCAGTACTAAGCATCTTATTCTTTGGGCTCTTGCTCCTTTTTGGATGGCTAAGTTATTATCCCATTCACAACAGATTAATCCAAGCAGGCGGCTTTGGACTTATGGCCTTAAGCTATTATTTGGTTGTGGCTTACCGCCTAGAATCCATCTTGCTTCGACCCAAGTATATGCTGCTTGTTTTCACAATTAGTGCTCTTGCTTATTACCTATCTTTCTACCTCAGTGCCGCAATTTTCGACAGTGAGACTGTGCCTTTAAGGTCAGCGAAAAGAGAAGCTCTGCAAATGGCCTTTATTCTACTGACTGTTAATCTCGGGATTTGTTTGGCTATTGAAAATCAAGACTGATACTAAAAAAGCTTAGAGGAAAAAGCTGTAGGCTGGTGCTGCTTGTAATAAGTTTTTTAAATTGGGCTATCTAATAATTGTTAAGTCCTTTTCCCAACAAGCTTAGGCTTAAGCCTTTTAAAATATTTATAAATATGCCAAATCAGTATAAAGACCTCCTACAAGGAAACTCACGCTGGGTAAATAATACCTTAAGGCACAATCCAGAATTTTTTCACCAATTGGCAGAAGAACAGCATCCAAAATTTTTATGGATTGGCTGCTCCGATAGTCGTGTGCCTGCAACAGAAATAACCAATGCTTTGCCTGGCTCTATTTTCGTGCAGAGGAATATTGCCAATATGGTGGTACACACCGACTCTAATCTTTTGAGCGTTGTAAATTACGCCGTTAAATTTTTAAAGGTTAAGCATATTATTGTTTGCGGTCATTATGGCTGCGGCGGCGTAAAAGCAGCCATGAGTAACGAAAAGTTTGGCTTTCTAGACAACTGGTTAATGCACATTAAAGACGTGTACAAAATGAACCAGAGCGAATTAGACGAAATCAAAGATGAGTCCAAGCGCCTTGATCGTTTTGTAGAACTGAATATTATTGAGCAGGTAAGCAATTTAGCGCGGGTATCTTTTATTCAAGAAGAATGGGAAGAAGGCGAATTTCCCCATATCCACGGTTGGATTTACAGCTTAGAAGATGGCTTAATTAACGACCTCGACGTTAGTATCAATTCTAACGAAGGTTTAGAAAACATCTACAAGTACAAGCAAAACCTCCCTGGAACTGGAAAAGACATCACTAAAGAAAAATAAGCCAGTCTTCAACACCCTCACCTTCCCTACGGACACTAAATCCAAACTCGAATACAGTTAGGATAAAAATTCTGCGGTAGTACCTTATCTATTTTTGCAATACGCCTGATGCCTTAAAACTTTTGGTACCAGTATTTCATAATGCGCGCCATAGGATCATCGAAATAAGGCCAAAACTTAAGCCTTCCTAAGCCGGGGAATTTCAAACGAATAAATTGATGTTTAAAAGTGTGCATCGAGATCTGTTTTCCCTCCTTCTTGAGGTACTCTGGAACGGTTTCTCCCAAAGTACGCAAAAGCATAATTAAGGGAAAATTCACATTAGCCCTAGTATAGGAGGTCATCATGGAGCCCCAAAAGCGCGCGTTAATTTCAAGTAATAAAACTTTGTTATTAGCTTTATTCCTGCGCAAATCTATGCAGGCTACGCCTTGATAATTAAGGGCTTTTAACATGGGCCTAAGCAATTCCAAAACCTCCGGCGCATCCCTTAATATTAGGTCATCGTTTTTATTGTAATTGCCAATTTCCTTGGCGGGAGATTCTTGAACCGACCAGTGGAGCACTTCTCCATCTTCACAAATAACATTGCAATTAATATCGCTTCCGCAGATGTATTCTTATAAATAATACTGAGCAGGCTCTGGTTTTGCTTGGCTCAGATAGGATTCTAATTCTTGGCGATTCCTAACCGAGGTAATGCCACTGCCAAATGCACCATGGGTCGGTTTCACTAAACCCGGAAAGGGAAAACTATCTAGTTTATGGTTAAAATCAGGATCATCTAAATCTACGGTAGCCGACATTAAAGGTACGTTCCGTTCCAAAAGGAATCGGTTTAAGGCCTTTTTATCTCTAGCAATTTCAAAATGTTTAGGATCAGTTATAGGCATCACTCGGCAAAGCAACTTTAAAGTGGCCTGGTTTTTTGCTACTTCCAAAGACTCCTTCTCCCCTATGGGCATAAGGGCATCAATATCCCATTCAAGTATGCATTCTGGGATTATCGTTTTTAAATCCCAATAGTCTTTATAATACTTTAAGCCTTTTATATATCTAGAGTGACCCGCAGAACTTTTAGCCTTGTGCGTAAGAAGGAAATAGTTAAATCCTTTTTGCTTACGGACAGAGTAAAGAAAACTTAGTATGAGGTGCTCATCATAACCGACGAGTAGTACATTACGTGGCTTGGTCTTCATGCTCTTTTAAAGTATTGCACTAAATAAGCTAATTCAAGGCAAAAACTGCTCATTTCTAACTAGATATTCATTAAAAATATCAACAAAAAATTTTCAACAAAAAAGAGTCTTAGCTTGCCTTTCTTCGCATCCTAATAAAAGCTTATAGAGTCATGCTCTTCCACACTGTCCACAAAGTAAGCTCCTCCTTTTTACCGAAGCCCTCCATATTACTTTGTCCATTTGCACCTTAACAAAAGGAGACCCCTCACTTGTTAACTGGCTATAAAACGACCCAAACCTTTAAACAAATTCGGTTTGGTGGAGAGCAATAGTAGCTAGTTATAGCATCTACTCGTTTAGCATACTGGTTTTCAATGTATTCCGATTATTGTCGTATCTTCCGAATTCACATTCAGACGCCTACTATGAAATATTTTTACTCTTTAGTACTATCCTGTCTATTTATTTCTAGCCAGGCTACCCATTTAATGGGGGGCGAAATTACGGTAGCCGAGCTGCCAAACGGGCAGCACCTAATTAATTTACTAGTTTACCGTGACACAGTGGGAATTCCGATGCAAGCTAATGCAGACTTTGAACTGAAGGGTCCAAATGGTTGGTCAATTCTGCGCACCTCCCCTTATGATTCTGTTATTTCTGGAACAGTATTGCCGATGTATCCATACGGGGTGGAAGTCTATTATTTTTCGGATACCCTTACTTTTCCAGTGCCAGGCCTATGGCATGTATCGTGGAGCAATTGTTGTCGTAATGGAGCGATTCAGAATTTAGCTATACCTACTAGCGATCACATGTACCTTAGCACTACCTTTAATATCGACACCGCCTCCACCAATTCTACTGCATTTTTCTTGGTCCCTGCGGCTATTTATTTACCGCTCAATACAGCTTGGCAATACAATCCCCTTCCCTTTGACCCCGACGGTGATTCTTTGGTCTGGAGCTTAGACCTGCCTCTGAAGGATTCTGCAGTTTTCTGTGCGGGCTATTCTACACCACCATCCGCTAGCAGCGGTCCCCTTAGCTTAGACTCTGTTACTGGCACCATCTCTTGGACAGCCAATACCGTGGGACACTTTGTGATATCAATCTTGGTTGATCAATACCGAAACGGGCAATGGATTGGAGAAATTCGCCGAGATATGCAACTAATTGTGGTGCCCAGCGGCGGTGGATTTCCCTATTGGTTTTCAATGAATGGCCAAAGCCCTACAAACACGCTTAACATTAGCATTCCTAACTTTAGTCCGCTAAATTTTGAAATAGTAGCTAGTCATGCAGATAGCAGCAAGAGATTATCAATGGCTGCCTACAGCCCATTATTTCGAGAAGCCAATCCTGCTGCTAGCTTTAGCACTGCTCCTACCGGGATAGCGAATAACCTTAAAGGAACTTTCAACTTTAGTCCCGATAATCGTCATGTCCATAAAACTCATTTAGTGGTCTTCCGCTGCAGCGATGACTTTTTTACAACCGATCAAACCATGAATATCGAGTTTACTTCTGGCATTGGTATAAAGGAGGTTTTAGATGGACAGAGCTTTGCGAATTGGACTCTATACCCAAATCCTGCCGACAATCATTTTAATGTTTCCTTTCAAGCGGAAAAAAACCAAAACTTAATAGTGGAAATGCTAAGCTTAGATGGCCGTATGCTAATGCAACGAAAATTGAAGGCCGAGTTCGGCACTAATCTCTATCAGTTCGAAAGTGCCTCATATGATCCCGGTATTTACCTCTTACAGTTTAAGAGTAATGAAGGACATGTATGGAGCTCGAGAGTTTCAATATACTAACTCTATTAGCAGGTGACCAGCCTTACGGCTCTTAGGAAGAAAAAATTGATTAGAAATTTAAGGCAAAGCGCAGGTCTCACAAATACCGTTGGCTAAGACCTCAAAGCTGTTAACCTTAAAAGAACCCGTACTTAGCTGCAAATCTTGCTTTAAAGGCAGGCAGTAAATCTTCTCACAACTTTCACACTTAAAGTGGATGTGTTGGTGCTGGTGTCCATCTGGCTTGCAGGTGTCCTCACATAGAGCATAATAATTTTCTTGCTCATTTGCAGATGCGCGATGAATTAAACCTTTATCTAATAAAGCATTAAGGGTGCGATAGAGCGTTACCCGATCCATAGATTTTAAATCGGCCTGTAAATGGGCATGGGGAATCGCGCCCGAAAACCGATCAATACTGGTCAGCAACTCCAATCGGTTGGGAGTAATACGCAAATTACGAGCGCGTAAACGCTGCTTTAAATCTTCCTCTTTCATTACTAAAACTTTAAGCCTAAGCCAAGGCTAATATTAATCCCTAAGTCGTTCGCGAAATAACGTTGACGGTTTAAATAATCGCGGTAAGCAATATTAAATAAGTTATCTGCCTTTATAAAAAAGTGCCAGCGGTTTTGGCCAATTTGCCTTGCGGCGGATGCCTTAAGTGATACCAGATTATAACTGGGCGGCGGCGCTACAAAGTCTTGTGATGGCAGTAAATGCTTTTGCTCAAAAATAAAACGATTGGCAATTTGAAACTCCACTTTCTCCCAAGCGCCTATGCTTGGCAATTGATAATTTACCGCGGCATTAATTCGGTTAGGCGGCATAAAAACCAGAGGAATTCCCTCTTCTCTATTGTCCCCTTTTAAATAACTATAATTTGCATCAAAACGCAAAGGTCCTTCTGGGTCAAAGTTCGCTTGAAGCTCTATTCCGTGTAATAAGGCATTACTCTGTTGGTACTGAAATACAGGAAAGGCGCCGCGAATGGTTAACCTCAGTTCCTGCTGCGGCTGCAAGTAAATGAAGTTGCTAATGGGCTGAACAAAACTTAATGCTTCAAAATTCCAATGTTCATTCGGACGATAACTCACATCAAAACTAGCTTTAAAAGATTGCTCTTCTCCTAAATTTGGATCCCCTTCCTCTATACCGCTTACCCCTTGGTGCAGTCCGCTGCTATACAGTTCATTTATGGCCGGATTGCGTTGCGAATAACCAAGATTAACATTGGCTTTTAAAGCTTCGGTAAATTGATAGGATAAAGCTAGCGACGCCTTAGGATTAAAAAAGGTATTACGATTACGAATTACTTCGCGCGGACTGCTATTACTAATAGACGCTACGTTTTGTACAATATAATCTGCCCGGGCCCCTACATCTAAGGCCCACTTTTCCCACTGCTTATGTAGGCGAAAAAAAGCACCCCATTCACGACTAATATAATCGGGAACCAAGGGTAAAATCCCCGTTTCTGGTACATTGTAATTATCGCGCAAATTGTATTGTAAAGCGCTATGCCAATGCCACTTTTGCGCACTGAGGGCATGGTACTTTAATTCCCAAAAATGATTGTTTTGACTTAAGCTAAGAGCCGGTCTACTGCTCCGCTCGGCGCGACGCAAATCAAATTCTTGCCTTTCATTAAGTTGCCAAGAGTAATTTAATTCAAAGCCGTGGTCTTTATCAATAGTATATAGCTGGGTGGCTTTAAGTAAATGGTGTTGCACTTCTTGACGAGGAGCGTCAATAGAATAGGAAAAATCTTCTTGCGTATAAAAGGGCTCATCCCGTTCTAAGGCCAATTGTAAATCACTCAAATTGCCAATCTGCGATCCACGCAAAAGACCAAGTTTACTGCTATTTAAACTGTAGTATAATTTAGTCTGCCATTTCTTGGCGTAGCGCTTTTCTAAGTGCAGGGTGGTATTTGCTTCTTCCCTCCCCGTATTGCGCAAATAATATGAAGCAGTTTTTTGATCGCCACTTTTCTTTAAACTAGCCGCCAAGCGCCAAATAATCCAAGGCGCCTTCTGCTCCACGCGCGCATTTAAAACTTGTCCTCTGCCGTTACTTTCATAATGATACTGGGCGGCACCGTGTACATGTGGGTCGGTGGGCATAGCCCGTGGCTCCACTAAAACTACACTACCCAAGCTAGAGCCCATATATTCAATGGCAGCCGAGCCTTTTAATACCGAAATGCTACCTGCCATTAATGGATCTATTTCGGGGGCGTGATCGTTGCCCCACTGCTGACCGCTGTGGACCACTCCGTTATTTACTAAACTTATACGGTTACCATATAAGCCTTGTACTACCGGCTTAGAAACCTTGGCGCCATTACCAATGCTAGCTAGGCCATTTAATCCTTCCAAAACGGTGGCCAAGTCGCTGCCAGCATTCTCACTAATCTTCTCGGCACTCAGCGATTTTTGTGGCGCTAAAGCTCGGCCAGCTTGATCGGCCTGTACCGCTACTTCGTTTAAAACTTCGTTGCTATGATCTAAACGAATTGTTAAATTAGTATCCGCCCTTAAATTAATATAAATGCTACGGGGACTGCAACCAATGTGTGAAATTAAAAGGTGCAGCTCCCCCTCGCACAAGTTTTTTAACTCAAAATATCCTTGACTATCGCTAAGCGCACCCTGTTGCCGATCATTGCTATAAATAGTGGCATTCACTATCGCCTGATTCGATTTTAAATCAAGGATATTTCCGCTCACTTTAATTTTACACTTCTGCGCAAGCAAAGTACTGCTAGCCAATAAGGCTAAAAAGAAGAATAGCTTTTTAGGGTTTAACATTAAGGTTAAAACTAATGCTAATGTCCGACTCTCCGCCTGCCTCAGTAATATCTCCCGCCGCAACGCCGTTAGCAAACTTATTAGGCATATGTAACAAGGTAATTAATAGTTCGCCACTGCTGGTATCGGTGGTGCTAAGGTTGGTTAAAATCCCTACTGGATTACCATTTAGGTCGCTGTCGGCATAGCTAACACTTAGGCCAGTCATGCTTGTCTGATAAAAAAACTGGTGGTCTTCCGCTTCCGCAGATACCTCTTCGGTAATATCTTCAGCCGGATTCTCAAGCTCGTTTAACAATTGAACCCTGGCACTATAGCTAGTATTCGCCTTTAAGTCCATCGTTTCAATCGTAGGTGCGTTGCCACCATCTCCGTCTAAATCGCGAAAAAGAAAATTCAGCGTATCCTGATTATCTACCGAAATTAGCTGCCACTTCAGGGTAGTAATCAATTCTTCTTCATTCGGTATAACCGGCGTTTCGGGCTCATCTTTACTGCAAGATACCAAGGTGCCTAAGGCAAATACCCCTAACAATAATCTCAATTTATTCTTTGTCATTATGCTTGTTTTTTTGCAAATATAAACACAAATGCAACAATGTTGCATTTAACCAAATAATTTGCTGCTATTATTAATACCAAGGGCCATTAAAATAAGTCTGATATAATGCCAAGAATAATAATACTTTTAGTATTCTATAGCCCTAATAACCGCCAAGTGCTTTTTCACTCTCTCGGGGAGACCTAAAGCATTGGCCTACAGACAAAATACAATTTATGAAAATTAAAGTTTGCTTTATAATGTACCCTTGGGAACGCGTTAGCCCTTCTCAAGATTCCACTTTAAGACTAATTCACGAGTGCGTTAAGCGCGGCCATGAGGTTGCTATTACCCACCCGTCCAACCTAACCATTCGCGATAGTGTTACGCTTAGCCTTTGTAAAACTATTAAGCCCATTGAGAAAATTAGCAGCAGTGTAAAGAGCTTTTACAATACGGTTCAGTTCGATAGCGACATGCGTCCTCTTCAAGAGTTTGACGTAATATTTATGCGCGACAATCCTCCCTTGGACGGACTAGTGCTTAACTTCCTTGACTCTATTAAGCACGATGTTTTTGTTATTAATGCCGTTGACGGTCTGCGCGAAGCCAACAATAAAATTTACACCGCCTCTTATTACGACCCTAGTCGCGAGTTAATTCCCGCTACTTATGTGTCAAAAAATCTAGAGTATCTCTTGCGCATTATTAATGAATCGCCCAATGAGAAAATGATTATGAAGCCCCTCGATGGCTTTGGCGGCAGCGGCGTAATTGTTATTGAGAGATCGGCTATGCAAAACATTCGCTCTTTGCTCGACTTCTACATTAACCGCGAGAAAGGAGTTTCTAATTACGTGATTCTGCAAGAATACATTGAAGGCGCCGAAGAAGGTGATGTACGTATTCTTATGCTTAACGGTGAGCCTATTGGCGCTTTACGCAGAAGACCAGCGGCAGGCGACGCTCGTTCTAATATTTCTGCTGGTGGTACCGTTGAAAAATACAAGCTTACCAAAGCTGATAAAATTCTCTGTGAAAAAATTGGCCAAAAACTGGTGCGCGATGGTATTTACTATGCTGGCTTAGACCTTATCAACGGCAAGCTAATAGAGGTAAATGTTATGAGTCCGGGTACCATTACCGACATTAATAAACTAAACAAAGTAAAGCTGCAAGAAACTATTGTTGACTACCTAGAAAGAGTAGTGAGTGAACGTAAGCGCTTGAAAGATGATTTTAGACCTGAAGATTTATTAGAAAATGCAGAAGCTTAAAATTGCAGAAATCATCCGCCTGATTGAGGCGGAAGAAACCTTTGAAGCAGAAGCGCTAGACAAGTCGTTTAGCATAAAAGTAAATCGCTACGTTCCTTTTATTTGTACCGCCATTCACGATGGGGGCAACTTACGCAGCGAGCTAAAGCCGAAAATTGCACTAGATGATTACGAGCGTTGGTACGAGGAAGATCCGCATACTGGCTCTTTCATCGACTCTATGCCTATCACCCTTATTGGTCATGATTCGCGCTTTGAGTATGACTTAAACCGAGGGCCCGATAGTTGCATTTACGATGAAGCCTGGGGCAAGAAGGTCTGGAAAAAAGCCCTGACCCCAAAGGAAAGGCAAACGAGTTTAAAGAAGCATGAAAACTTCTACCGCGTAGTAAAAGCACTGGTTGCGAAGGTAAATGAGCGCTATGATAATTGTGTGGTTTATGATATCCACTCCTATAATTACAAGCGTTGGGACCGACCCGTGCCGCTCTTTAACATCGGCTGCGAGAAGATAGATCGTTCGGTTTTCGGCGAAGTTATAGACCACTGGCAAGAAGAGCTTTCCCAAATTAAATTGGCGGGAGTGGAAAACGTAAGCGCCATTAACGATGTGTTTCTGGGTCGCGGTTACAACCTCGAGTTTATTACCAGCAACTTCCCTAATGTGTTAGTACTGGCTACCGAAGTAAAAAAAGTATATAGCAACGAACTGACAGGGGAAGACTACCCTCGACTGATCCGCGATTTACAGCAAAAGCTTAAGGATGCCATTCTTAATAACGCTCATTTTTATAATGAAAAACACAGTAGCTGGCACTCTAAATCTAGTGGCCGACTCTTAGATCGCAAGGCAGATCCTGCTATTTTTAAAGTGGACAAAGAGCTGCACCACTTACTTAAAAACTTTGAGCTACTGGCTTTTGTAAACCCAATAAATACGGGGACGGAATATAACAAGCTGGTAAAAAGCAAATTTACCGAGCCACCAAAATTTCGTTATAGTCCTATTAAGGTCAATCCTTTTGAGCTTAAACAACAGCTGGGCAATTTGCGCACTTCGGAAATTTCTGATGTGTCCATCCGTCATTTATACGAGTCAGTAATTAATAGTTATTTCGATAAAATAGACTTACTCGGATCCCTTAAAAGCCGAAAGTTTTTATACAATTCGCTGCGCTATTTTGGCCGCCCCAGTAAAATAGATTTACTGAACGCGGAGTATATTTTACACCTTCCTGCTATTCCCAGTGAACCTAAACGCCCGCCGATTTTGCATATCGATAAGGCAATGGAAATCTTTAAAGAGGGTTTAGCTGACTATCAATTAGACTGTAAAATTGAACTGAGTAATAAAGTGATTTCACAGGTAATGGTGCTCAATTCTAAGCGTACCATTTTAATTCGCCCTGACGCGAAATTTACGCGCCGCGAAATCCGCGCCTTAATTGAACACGAAATTGGGGTACACATGGTAACCACCATGAACTCCAGTGAGCAACAGTTAAAGGTGTTTAATTTGGGCTTACCGGTAAACACTAAAACCCAAGAAGGTTTGGCGATTTTATCGGAATACCTCAGCGGGAACTTAACCCTTAAGCGTCTGCAAAAGCTGGCCTTACGAGTGGTGGTTACCGACATGATGTGCAGCGGTGCCGATTTCTTAGACTGTTTTAGCTATCTCCATCAAGATCGTAATCTTAACAGTCATGAAGCCTATACTATCGTTACCCGGATTTTCCGCGGTGGTGGTTTCACCAAAGACTACCTCTACCTTAGTGGATTCGTAAGTGTTTTTAAACTCTTTAATGCTAATCACAATTTAAAACCCCTGATGGTAGGTAAAACCTCATTAGAGTTTTACGATATCATTAGAGAAATGATGGACCGCGAGATTGTGGAAAGTCCACGCCACCTTACTAAAAGTATCTTCTTGGATGAGAAAAAAGAAGCTGATCCCATTTATGAGTATATTTTGAGTGGATTGAAGTAGTAGTTCGTAGTTCGTAGTTCGTAGTTCGTAGTTCGTAAAATACTATTTACTTAGTACTTAGTACTCAATACTCCCTTACTATATCCTTAATTTTGTCCTTCAAAAACGCAACCACCATGTCTACTAACACTGCCGAAACCATCAAGAATGAACGCTTTCCGGTAAGTGGTATGACCTGCGCTGCCTGTGCGAGTAGCATTGAATCGGTTCTGCGACAATCCGAAGGGGTTTTAAAAGCAGAAGTAAACTTTGCCACCAAAGATCTTTGGCTAGAATATGCTGAGCAAACCAATCCGAGTGAAATCCAAAAAACCTTACAGGCGGTAGGTTACGATCTTATTTTGGAAAGCGACGGTCAGGAAGAACGTAAAGAAGAGGCGCAAGAAAATTACTACCAGAGTCTTAAAAAGCGCACCGCTTGGTCTATCGCCCTTACGCTGCCTGTTTTTGTGGCTTCCATGTTTTTCAGCACTTGGCATTATACGCCTTGGCTTTCGTTGACACTAAGCATTCCCATACTATTTTACTTTGGCGCTCCTTTTTACCAAAGAGCCTGGAAGCAGCTAAAACACGGTCGCGCCAATATGGACAGCCTAGTGGCATTGAGCACCGGCATGGCCTTTCTTTTCAGTATTATCGCTACTTTTTTCCCTCGCCTCTGGACCGAACAAGGTTTGGAAGCACACCTTTATTACGAAGCAGCGGTGGTTATTATCAGTTTTGTAAGCATCGGCAAACTCTTAGAAGAAAGAGCCAATTCACAAACTTCCTCGGCCCTTAAAAAACTAATGGGCCTGCAAGCCAAACAAGTAACGGTTATTCGCAATGGCGAAGAAGAGTTACTAGACATTAAAGAGCTTAATATCGGCGACCTCATCTTGGTTAAACCGGGTGAAAAAATACCGGTAGATGGCTTAGTAAAGGCCGGCTCTTCTTACGTTGACGAAAGCATGATTAGTGGTGAACCCCTGCCTCTTCTCAAAGAAAAACGCTCGGAAGTTTTTAGTGGTACCGCCAATCAAAAAGGCAGTTTAAAAGTAATCGCGCAAAAGCTAGGCGGCGAAACCCTCCTCGCGCAAATTATAAAGCGGGTGCAGCAAGCGCAAGGCTCTAAGGCGCCTATTCAAAAAAAGGTCGATAAAATTGCCGCGGTTTTTGTGCCGGTTGTTTTGGTAATTGCCTTGCTTTGCTTTGCTATTTGGTATTTTTCGGGGATTGAAAATGCCTTGGCTTATGGACTGGTTAATGCAATCTCAGTTTTAGTAATTGCCTGTCCTTGTGCTTTAGGCTTAGCCACTCCCACCGCGGTAATGGTAGGAATAGGACGTGCAGCAGAGCAAAATATACTTATTAAAAATGCCGAAAGTCTAGAAATTGCCAAAAAAGTAAATCACCTAATACTTGATAAAACCGGCACTATTACGCAAGGGAAAGCACGCATTAGTAACTTGGAGACCTTTGGTTCTGGCGCAGATAAATTGAGCTACCTCTTAGCGATGGAAGCACAAAGTGATCATCCCTTGGCGCAAGCGGTTCTCTTACATCTTAAAGAGAAGGGCGGGAAAGCTGCGCCTATTCAAAACTTAGAAAACCAAGCTGGACAAGGTTTATATGCTGAAGACGAAAATGCTAATTTCTATTTAGCGGGCAACGAAAGCTTACTTTCAAAATATGGTATCAGTCTTGAGCCCGAGCAGAAGCAGCTATGTGCAGCCTGGCAAAAAGAAGCGAAGAGTCTGGTCTTTTTCGCCGATAAAAACAGCCTTTTGGCTATCCTTGCTTTAGAAGATAGCTTAAAAGTAGACTCCCTCGCCGCTATTCAGGAACTGAGAAATATGGGACTAGAGCTTCACCTTATTAGTGGCGATAATGAAGGGACCGTAAAGCATTTGGCCGAAAAGGTGGGCATCCTAAATTACCGCGGTGCACAAATGCCGCAAGACAAGTCAGACTATATAAAGCAGTTGCAGGCGGAAGGAAAAATGGTAGCGATGGTGGGCGATGGAATTAATGATGCCGAGGCGCTGGCCCAAGCCAATCTCAGTATTGCCATGGGCCATGGATCTGACATTGCCATAGATGTGGCCCAAATTACCATTAGCAACTCCAATTTAAATACCATCCCAAAGGCCTTTAGGCTTTCGCAGAAAACCATCCGCACCATAAACCAAAATCTCTTTTGGGCCTTTATTTATAATATCATTGGCATTCCTATTGCCGCTGGCTTGCTCTATCCGAGCTTCGGATTTTTATTAAACCCGATGCTTGCTGGAGCCGCCATGGCCTTTAGTTCGGTGTCGGTAGTTAGTAATAGTTTACGTTTAAAAAACACCAAAATTTAATACGATGATTGAGAAAAAATTCAAGACAAACATCAACTGTAATAACTGTTTAAACTCCGTTACTCCTTTCTTAAACCAAGAAATGGACATTGAAGAATGGCAAGTGGATTTAGAACATCCCGATCGTATTTTGAGTGCTAGTTTAGATGAGGATGATGCCAGTTTGGTGATAAATGCGGTTAAAAAAGCAGGCTTTAAAGCCGAATTAATCGAGTCTTAAAGACAGCTTATCTTTATGGGCTTTCAAAAAAAGCCTTCCCTTTTCTTATTAATTTAGAGAAGGTCTTATATTTATTGCCCTAATACTTAAGCATGCGTAAAATAGCTTTTCTCCTTTTTTTCTTGATTGGGGGCCTCGCTCAGGGGCAAACGAGCTATTACTTTTGTGTGGAAAGCAAAGACTACGAAACCTTTAAAGTGAGGGTTGATTTTAAGAGTCTCGATTTTGGTGAAATGGCCGCCAAGCAAATGCTTATCAATGAATTAAAAAATTCCCTACCGGCAGATTTAAAAGTTACTCTTTACGACCCTAAAACTTGCGCATGCCCGGGCGAATGCCCAGAAGTAAAAGTCGGGGCTAAAGATTGGGATGGTAATTTCAGCGATAATGAGTTTAGTCTTTCTGGCAGTTACGGCTCAGCGGTAGAAATAGCCGATGTCCTTATTAGCAGCGGAAAAGAGCTCCTTAACAATCCCGCACGCTTTTTAATGGATCGTGTTTTTGGTTCGAAAGGGAGGTGACTTTTTGGTACTTTTATTTGGTATTAAGTATTCCGAAGGCGGTTTACTATCCCCTATGTTTTTGGCTGCGTATTTCAGTTTTTTTTAATGCTCGGCTCTTGAGGCTGAAAAATCGATATATCTGCCCGCGGAGCCTTTACCATAGTGATTAAAGAAGAATTGCCGCATTGACAGAGTATATCTCAGCTCTCACAGCGCAGCGGCCTCAAATCTAGTATCTCAAAAATAAGAAGTCGCAGCTGCCGCAGCTCTAAGCCCTCTCTATGTCTCTCGTCTTCTCGTCTTAAGTCTAGCCCCTTTACTCTTGCTCAAACCCTTGCTGAGATAGATACTAAGACCCTGAAACGAGTTCAGGGTGACGCTAATTATAGTGCCTTAGGCTAGCCCTAAAAAGCATCACTCCTAACGTCATGCTGAGAAAAGAGAATCTGGGCCAGATTCCATGAAGATTTGATGACATTTAGCCCTAAACCATACATACGAAGACTCAAATTACAATTTAGTCAGGTTCGTCATTAGTAGGTTTTCCGGCCTCAATTACGAACGCCAAAAAACAAAATGAAAGGCTTATTGAGTTGGGTTGCGACCACAGGGAGCTCGCCCACCGAAATTGCCTTTTATGAAGATTTTTGAAGAGAGGAATTGGAGCCTAGATTTTTTTCCTCGTTTTTTGATCATGCAAAAAAGGAGTTTAAAATATCTTGGGATGCATTACTCTATCGCGAAACGCCCCTTGAAAATCAACGCATTAAAAAGATGTCATGGGTAACTCGTTTCAGCAACTCATTACCATAAAAACGAATACATAACCCTAACGAAATTCCTCTCTCGTCTCCCGTCTTTTAGTCTTAAGTCTTCAAAATCTTGACTCTTCGTCTCTCCTCTCTCAAACTTGCTTAAAAGCCTTTTAATTCTTCCAATAACTCCTTAAAGCTAGGACGTTTTTGCACCTCCGCATCAGAACATCTTGCAATTAAATATTGCCACTTTAATTTAAGTTCAGCTTTTAAATCAGGGGCAGGAATAAGCCCCAGTACATCCTCTACTAAACAGGCAAATGCCCTTACCTCCACTCGTTCAATATTGGGGGCTAAAATAGAATTGATATCATAGCAGGATGCCGCGCCAAAATCACCGAAAAGACAATCGGACTTTTCATTCACCAAAATGTTATGCGCGTACAAATCTCCATGATTAATGCCCTTGCCGTGCAACTGGGCGCTCACCGAAGCTATACTAATGGCGATTTTCAATAAGTCATCTGCTTTAAAGACGGCTTCTTCTTCAAACACATCGCGCGTACAAGTTTGCATACTGGGCGGATTTCCCAGATTGATATACTCAGGCCCAATCAACTCCATCATTAAACCGTTCTTCCCTTCCGGGTGGTCCTTGATTTTCCCTAAAATGGGAATTAAGTTTTTATGCGCGCCAGCGGCGATAGAAACTTCCATCTCATCTTCTGCCAAGCCATCACTGGTTACATCGCCCTTAAAAATCTTCAGCGCTACTGCCTGCTTTTCAGACAGCCATTCGGCCTTCGAAATTAAGCCTGACGCTCCTTCACCCAGTATTTCTTTGAGGCTAAAGTCTTCCCAGCGGTAGGAAGCGAAATCAGTATTGGCTGCGAGGGGATGTGCGGCTGGGTTTCCTCCAAAGGCCACCCAACTCAACTTGGGTAAAGCAAATAACCAATTGGGGATCCATCTTAAGCGATTAGCGGAAACCCTTAAGAGCTCCAAATTTTCACAGGCGGCCATTTCTGAGGGTAGCTCTTCTAGGCGGTTTCCTGCCAAAGCACATTTTTGCAAAAGATGACAAGCGCCAATGCTTTTAGGGATAAATTCAATTTTATTATCGGTTAAAATCAGCCAACGTAATTTAGGAGGAAAAGCGTTTTCTGGCACTTCCTCTAGGCGGTTCGATTTAAAACCAATCATGCTTAGCTCTGGCAGTTCAGCCAGTACTTTCGGGAATTCTATGAAATGGTTACGTGCAAAAAAGATGGTTTTTAAATTCTTTAAGCGCACGATATTGTCGGGCAATTCCGATAGTTGGTTATCGGATAAATCTAAGACCTCTAAGCTTTGCGACAGACTTAGTATTTCCTCGGGGAACTCCTTTAAATCGCAGGCCAGTTTTAAGGTTTTGCTGCCAACTAACTTGCCTGCTTTTAAGTCCTCTAAAGAATGCGTCATGTCGAGTTTTAATCTGCCGCGAATTTAACTATTGCAGAGACTAAACCTAGGTTAATAATTTTACCACCTCTATACTCTTGCTCTCACTCTTTACCAATGACAGATTCATTCGTTGATTTCGTTTCTTAATTCTATTTCTCGATACAATAAGGCTTCTCAAGATATTTTAGACTCCTTTTTTGCTTAATCAAAAAAGAAGGAAAAAAATCAAGGCTCCAATTCCTCAACAAAAAAATATTTGCCTTAGCCAGGTTCGGTGGGCGAGCTCCTCCGTCGCTTCCCAACTCTCTATGGCAAAGTCTTTTATTTTTGTGTTTCACTACCGAAGCGCATGGCGCTGAGCTCAAGAACTCCGATTAAATCAATTTTTCTGTTCTTAATTGAGGCCGATCCAGCACCAAATACGATTAGGATTAAATAAAAACATTACGAGCTTCGAATTTAGCAGGTATGGAAATCTTCTAAGGTTAAAAAAATATAAATCCGTGACAATCTGGGTAATCCGCCCAATCCGCGTTTTAAAAGAAGTTTTCTAATGGGGGGGGGGGGGGGATATTGATTACATCACTAAGTCAGTTCTTGGCATTGTCCCAATCTCACAGCGCAGCGGCCTCAAATCTAGTATCTCAAAATAAGAAGTCGCAGCTGCCGCAGCTCTAAGCCCTCTATACTCTTGCTCAAACTCTTGCTCCCGTTTACCCTACCGTCTTGCTAAACTCGTTTCAGCAACTCATTACCAGGAAAACGAATACATTAAGCCTAACAAAATTCCTCTCTCGTCTATCGTCTCTTACTATCCTGAAAAAATCGAGATGTCGCACCTACGGCGCTTGGATTGGGTTGAGGGGGGCTCACGATTCTATCGAGATGCTGCCCCTCTGGGGCTTTAAGCATAATCTCAACCGATCCAACCCATACAAAATCGAAATCGTACAACGCACACCTCTCTCGTCTCTTTGTCTCTCACTAAACCTAACTCGTTTCAGCAACTCATTACCATAAAAACGAATACATTAAGCCTACCGAAAGCCCTCTCTTTCTCTCTCGTCTCTTTGTCTCTCGTCTCTCACTAAACCCTACAATTGCGCAAGCCATTAAAATTGACCTGCGCGAGATGATTGGCGACCAAAACATTCCGCCTAACTTTGAAGCGGAAAATGGTTTTTTAATGTAGGTGTATGCAGGTTAGCGATTTCATTTATTACCTCGATTTAATTGGGACTTTTGTCTTTGCTATCAGCGGTATTTTATTGGCGGTAGAAAAACGCTTCGACATTGTAGGCGCTTTTGTTATCGGCTTAGTCACTGCATTAGGAGGCGGCACTACCCGCGATATTTTAATCGGCGCCAGCCCCGTAGCCTGGATGACCGACCTTAATTACCTCTTCTGTGTACCCATTGCTATGGTTTGCTGCTACCTCTTTTACGATCAAATTTTAAACCTACGCCGCAGCCTCTTCCTCTTCGATGCCATTGGTATCGGCATTTTTACCATTTTAGGCATTCAAAAAGTACTAAGCATGGGTCTTTCGCCCATCATTGCCCTAATAATGGGAATCGTATCGGCCGTATTTGGCGGCATTGTGCGCGACGTTTTAACCAATGAAGTACCGCTTATCTTTCGAAAAGAAATATACGCTTCGGCCTGCTTAATTGGGGGCTTGAGTTTTCTTCTCATCAGCAAAACTGCTTTACCTACCGACCTTATTAGCTTCGCCTCGGTATTGATTGTTATTATTATTCGCATTCTTGCCGTACGCTATAAATGGGAAACTCCTTTTCGTCCGAAAGGCGTGAGTAAATAGCTTGGGCTATTAGCTACTCTCTTTTAGTTATCCTAAACTCGTTTCAGCATCTCATTATTCTAGTTGTAGTCTAATACGTTTAAGGTTTTGAAACCTTTACCCCATTAGCATGCTTCTTTTAAACGCGGATTGGGCAGATTAAGCGGATTGTCGCGGATTCGACCACTCTTAACTATAGCAGAATCCCCTACCTACTGAAACAAAGTTGGTAAAGGGCTTCACCTAAGCGAAATCGTTATGGATACTGGACCGGCCTCAATTACGAACGCCAAAAAACAAAATGAAAGGCCTATTGAGTTGGGTTGCGACCATAGGAGCTCGCCCACCGAAATTGCCTTTTATGAAGATTTTTGAAGAGAAGAATTGGAGCCTTGACCTTTTTGTTTCTTCTTTGGGTCAAGCCAAAAAAAAAAAAGAATAATCTTGAGGTACTTTAAGTATCGAGAAACAGGATTAAGAAACGAAACAAATGAATCTGTCATGGGTAAACGTTTCAGCATCTCTTTATTCTGACTGGTGTACAATAGGTTTAAGGTTTTGAAACCTTAAACCCATTAGCAAACTTCTTTTAAACGCGGATTGGGCGGATTAAGCGGATTGTCACAGATTTGGATTGTGTTAAGCTTGTCCGGTTTCACTACCTAATAATGCAAGGAGTTTAAAATATCTTGGGCGACTCTACTCTATCGCGAAACACCCATTGAAAATCAACACATTAAAAAGATGTCATGGGTAAATATTTCAGCATCTCATTATTCTAGCTGTAATCCAAAACATTTAAGATTCTGAAACTAGTTCAGAATGACTGAATGATATAATGAAAAAGCCCTCTTTCAAATTAAAAAAATCTCACAGCGCAGCGGCCTCCTATCTAGAAACCTGATTTTGAAGCTTCCGCGGTCCAAAATATCCTGCTGTAATCAACAAAAAAAGCCGATAAAACCTGTTAAATAATCAATATCTTACAGACCTACGAAAAAGAGATATTTCAAAAAAGACAAACCCCTCTAATCAACTCATACATGGCTATTCTCAATAAGTTAAAGTGGATTTTCGGAATATTACTAGTCTTCCTCCTGGTGCTCGCCACCAACCTGATCGATCGCGATAATTTTCTACGCATTAAAGACAGCACCCTCAGCATTTACGAAAATCGCTTAATTGCTAAAAACATCATTTACGATCTCTCCAATCAAGTTCATCATAAAGAAATTGCACTTATTGCGGGCGATACCAATTTCTATAAGAATGAAAATGAAGCTTCTAACCAAATAATCGATGAGCTTCTAGTGCAGTTTTCTAGCACCGAGCTGACCAGCAAAGAGCAAGATCTTTTCGATCATTTAGAAGAAAACATTGAGCAATTACAAGGTAATGAAGCTAAGCGCAGCTTCAGTAATTCCGCTTTTAGCGAAAAACAACGCAGTCTCATTGCGGACATAAAAAGCAAATTAAACTCTCTCGCCACCATCCAACTAGAGGAAGGTAAAAGGCAAGTTATGATTAGCGACCGAGCGGTGAGCAGCATCGAACTCTTCACCCAAATAGAAATCTATTTCCTCATTGCCCTCGCCATTCTTATCCAGTTCCTGATTATGTACAAACCTAAGTCTAGCGACAAAAGCTAAATTTCGCAAGGCTTTTTTTCAAAATAAAAATCTCTTATAATTTTCCTGCGGTCTTTTTGGCTTTCGCCAGATGCGCAAGAAATAAGTCGCGGATAATACAACCAACCTCCAGCCAGAAATAACGTTATCGTTTTAGATAACTATTCAATCCTTAAACATGTCAAGCATTAAAAATTATCTCTGTTTAGCTTTTTTGCTTTTAGGCCTCTTTGCTTGCGAAAAGAAGGATGAAACCCAGCCTTCGCTTCAGGCCAATCAAATTGCCGCCTTGTTGGCCAGTCCCCAAATGATTAACCTCAATAATTACCTCCTAAAAATTGAAAGTGATATTTGGCGTGACTTCATGCCGCCTAGCGATGGTAGCGGCAGTCCGCTGATGGCCCATGTGGTTATTAGTGAACGCAATCAAAGAACCTTAAACAACAGTATTAGCCTCGAAAAAGTCTACCTGATAAACCAAGATCAACTCTGGTCTAAAAGTTTTAATAGTACCGACAGCTCTAGTCCTTATCAAGTAAGCGGCACCGCCCGAAGCGGCCCTAAATGGGGACCTGATATTAAAGTAGACTTGGTCTGTGAATTTACTTTTCAAGGAGAAACTTACCGCCTTATTGCCAAAGACCAAGAAATTTATGCAACTTACTAGTCCATTCGGACTATGACTTTTATCGCTTTAAAAAACCTTCATCTCCAAAGAATTTGGTGGGCTATTAATAGTCCTTCCTTATTGGATTACCCACAAGTAACCGACTATATCTTGCATGCCCAGCATGAAGGTGAGTTAGCGGCGATACTTTTAAAGGAAGACGAAAACCCCACTGCCGTAGATGCGCATTTTGCCAGCTTAGGCCCCATGCCCATGGGCCGCTATTTTGAGCAGCTCTTGTTTTACATTTTAGAGCGCGATCCACACTACGAAATTCTGGCCGAAAACCGCCAACTCTTCGAGGGGAAAATAACTATTGGTGAACTGGACTTAGTGGTCCGCAATAATGATAGTGGCCTCACGGAACACTGGGAGATTGCCCTAAAATTTTACCTACAAGTAGAAAACAATCCTGCGCCAGTACACATGCTCGGACCCAGCACCAAAGACAATCTTCAAAAAAAGCTAGTGAAGTTAATGCAAGCACAATTACCGCTTTCTCAAAAGGCGGAAATCCAAAAGGAGTTTCCGGCCTTGCAAGCCAAACTATTTGTGAAAGGCATTTTCTTTTACCCTTGGCAAAAACCCGCTTGCACTAGTGAAGGAGTAAACCCACAACATGGGCAAGGGGCTTGGTTAAAATTAGACGAAATGGAGGCCTTACAATCATTAGGTACTGCCTGGCTACTTAAAAGCAAACCCGCTTGGATTGGTGGCGAAACTTATTCGCAAGCTAAAGATTTACTCACTTTTGCCGAAGTGAAAAAGGCCTGTAAAGATGAACTAGAAAAGAGCGGTCGACCGCAACTTATTGCGCTCTATGCCCGAGGGAAAGAACACTGGCAGGCCGATAAATACTTTTTTATAGTCGGCAATACTTGGCCAGCAAGTCAAAATTTTTAAATTATAACAAACATTAAAATAAAACCCATGTACAAACTACTGCTGCTCTTCTTTTTTTCTTTTAATCTACTCGCCCAACCCAAGGGAGAGCAAGCTATTTTAGGTGTTTATTATTCGCCCGAAAAAGACGCCAAGATTGAAATCTACCAAAAAGGAGAACGCTATTTCGGTAAATTCACTTGGTTAGAAATTGGCGATAAAGACATCAATAACCCTGACCCTAAACTACGCGACCGCGAGCTTTTAGGCATGACCTTTATTAAGAACTTCCGTTACGAAGACGAGGAATACCTGGGCGGTAAAATTTACGATCCCAAATCGGGTGAGACCTACGATGCGGAAATGTGGCTAGAAGGTACTGACCTTAAATTACGCGGCTTTGTAGGCTTTTCCATGTTTGGTAGAACGGAGACTTTTGAAAGGGTGAAATCGTAATTTTTCCTGCGGGCGGAAAATGTCACCATCCGTTTAGGCGAATCTACCAATAACTGTAAATGATTTCATTAACATAATTGTTTGTCGCCCACTCCCCAATTGTTTAATTTTAAATCATGATTTGAATAATCCTCTGTGCGCTATCGGCTTTGATTTTAAGCAGCAGCTGCTCCATTAGCAAACGTCAACATCTTAGCGGCTACCACGTAGAATTAAACCCGGCCTTAAGAAAAGGACCGACTAAAACAGAAATGCAAAATACAGGGCATGCTGGCATAGCGCTAAGGCAGAAGCCTATAAAAGCCATTCAGCCCATTAGCCCTACTGCGCCAACACTTAGCGCCAACTTAAATACAGATTTTAGTCTGTATCAATCTCCGCTAAGGGCTGCTTTTCCAAAAAAATCGGAAGCAGTACTAGGCGAAACAGACAAGCAAAATAGGGCCGCGCTACTAAACCAGCAGGATGAAATAATCTTAGACGCGGAGAAACCAAATCCCAAAGTTCCCACTGCTGACCCAAAAGCACATCTAAGCTTTTTTATTGCTTCCGCCATTTCAGCGATGCTAAGCTTGGTATTTTATGTAGTCCTGATTAATACTGTTGCATCAAGTCCTGCCTCCTTATTTCTCACTTCGTTTGCTTTTTTTGGATTCTACATTGGCATCATTTTATTTTCAGTTGCCTTACTAATTGGCCTTATTCTGTACGTCATCTACCGAAATAAAAAGGGCTAGATCCACTTTCGCTTGCGGTGTAGCTGAGGCCATTATTAAGAACTTCCGCTACGAAGATGAGGAATACCTGGGCGGTAAAATTTACGATCTCAAGTCCGGTGAGACCTACGATGCAGAAATGTGGCTAGAAGGAACTGACCTTAAATTACGGGGCTTCGTGGGCTTTTCTATGTTTGGTAGAATGGAGACTTTTGAGCGGGTTGAGTGGCACTTAATCAACAGCTTTTGGAACAATGATTAACTATATTCACTCGTTGGGCTTCATGCAAAATGCCGTCACACAAGCAAAGAGTGCTATCGCACACATTGCTTTTTCGTAAACGCTCTGACAGAATAAAATTGTGAGTAATTCGACAGACTAAGACAAGGAAAAAATGAAGCAATTGGGTAACTTGCAACACTGAACAAGAAAAGAGTAAAATGGAGTTAAAGGAAAAAATTACAGTAGAAGAAGTCAACGGCAAAACATTCAAAATCAGAATGATTGAGGCTTCTGAATACGGTAATGCTGCATTAACTCACTACTTGCATAACCACAAAAATGGAGTTTCAGGCTTTTATAAAAAGGAAGCACTAAACCATGTTAAGCGAGCATTAGCATACAAGTTTCCTGAAGAAAATATCACGAGTAAGGCAGCAGAAGAAGCTTTACAATACATGATTTTTGACTTTCAAAAAGAAATTCCTTTTCCTGCACCGACAAAGCCAAAATTCAAATTCATTGACTTGTTTGCAGGAATCGGTGGTTTTAGATTAGCGATGCAAAATCTTGGAGGCAAATGTGTTTACACCAGCGAATGGGACGAGCAAGCGAAAAAAACTTATCAAGCGAATTTTGGAGAAGTTCCATTTGGCGACATAACCAAAGAGGAAACTAAACAATTCATTCCTGATAGTTTTGATGTTTTATGTGCAGGATTCCCTTGTCAAGCATTCTCAATTGCAGGAAAACGTGGTGGTTTTGAAGACACAAGAGGAACATTGTTCTTTGACGTGGCAGAAATCATAAAGAGGAAAAGACCAAAGGCAATATTTCTTGAAAATGTCAAAGGATTAAGAAATCACGACAAGGGAAAAACACTAAAAACGATTCTAAATGTTCTCCGAGAAGACTTAGGATATTACGTTCCCGAACCAAAGGTTTTAAACGCAAGAGATTTTGGTGTTCCACAAAATCGTGAGAGAATCTTCATAGTTGGATTTAGAAGTGACTTAGGAATTGAAGAATTTGAATATCCAGAACCTCCAAAGCAATCAGTATCCTTTGAAGATGTTAAAGAGGAAAATACAGTATCTGTTAAATACTACCTCTCTGACACTTATCTAAATACTCTAGTCAAACACAAACAAAGACATGCAAGTAAGGGTAATGGTTTTGGTTATGAAATCATACCTGATGATGGAACAGCAAATGCGGTTGTTTGCGGTGGAATGGGCAGAGAAAGAAACCTTGTTTATGACGATAGGCTTGATGATATTTATTTGGGCGTTACCCCAAGGGGTCGGGCTTTCCGTTCCAATCTTTTTGCTCGTACCTCTCAAAAAGGATTTCCTCTACAATCCCTAACGCAAAGCGCTGCTTAATATGAATAGCTATAAAGAAATAACAAGAACAGAGTTCATGCAGTTTTTCAGAGATGATGAAAAACTTAATGAATTAACTCCCGATGACAGAGACGAAGTATTCAGAACAATTCTACTCGGAAGCTGCGATATAACCAAAGAATTATTGGATGATATTATATCTGATTATTCAGTAGGGAATCTTCAAGTAATGAAAGTTGAAAATGCCGAAGAATAATTGGACTAGAGAGGAAACGATTATTGCTTTCAATGTTTATTGCAAAGTCCCATTTAAGAGCAGCAGTAAATCAAATCCAACTATAATAAAGTATGCCAATATTATTGGTAGAAGCCCTTCTGCATTAAATATGAAAGTTGGAAATTTTGGTAGACTTGACCCTGAATTAAAAAAGCAGGGAATTGTTGGTTTGGCTCACGGTAGCAAACTAGAAGAAGATGTTTGGAATGAATTTAATGGAAATTGGGGCAAACTCGCTTTTGAAAGTGAGCAATTAATCGCAAAATTTTCAAATAGATCTATTGAGGAAATTACCGAGATTGAAGTTGAGGATATTAGAGAAGGACTAGAAAGGGAAACAGTTGTTAAGCAAAGAGTTAATCAGAGTTTTTTTAGGTCAACAGTACTTTCTTCTTACTATTTTAAATGCTGCATTACAGGTTTATCTATTCCCGATTTTCTAGTTGCGAGTCATATAATTCCTTGGTCGAGAAATACAGAACAGAGATTAAACCCAAGAAACGGACTTTGTTTAAATTCCATTCACGATAAAGCCTTTGATAGAGGATTTATTACATTAACACCTGAGTTTAGTGTAAAGGTTTCAAAAGTCCTCGGTGACTTTGAGAAGGAAAAGGCGGTACAAGATTTTTTTATGAAATATGAAAATCAAAAAATCAACTTACCTGACAAGTTTTTACCAACGAAAGAGTTTTTAGATTACCACTATGTCAACATTTTTAAGAAGTGATTTTTTTGATTTTGCGTGAGGGATAGAAGTGAAAAGCCCACAGCGAGGAACGAGCGAGGACTTGTAACGGATAGCCCGACCCGCAGGGGCACGCCCAAAATCATAGCAGACAAAAATTTATTTGCAGGAGATAGCGATTTAAATAAAATCGAAAACCTCATTTTCCCAATTATCAAAGTACTCAGAGACGAATCAAACGGAACATATCAATACAATTATGATTCTGATTTAGTTGTTGTAACAGGAAATGAGGAAGAATTTAGAATCTCTATAAATGAGTTTCGCGAGAAAGCTGCATTTCTCCTTTCCAAGCTCAAAGAATCAACATCTTCTACATTTAGTATTCCAGAGATAGAAAACTTCATCAACTCTTTTAGCTGTGTTTCATTAAAGGCTAAATCAAGTGTAAAAAGTGACATTAGAGTTGTAATCCACGACCAACGAACGGGTACAACTCCTGAACTAGGTTTCAGCATAAAATCACAATTAGGTGGTGCTTCGACACTTTTAAATGCCGGTAAAACCACAAACTTTATATATAGAGTAAAAAACCCTAACCTTTCAGAAAACCAAATCTCTGAAATCAACTCAATTACCACTAGAAGCAAAATTAAAGACCGACTTGAGCGAATCAACGAAAACTCAGATGGTATAGAATTTATCGGAACTGAGAGTTCAGTTTTTGGAAACAACCTGACATTAATAGACTCACTCCTTCCTGCGTTAATCTCGCAAATTGTCTGTCAATTTTACAGTTCCACCAATTCCAAGACAGTTGATTTACTAGATTCGGTAACAGCCTTGAATCCACTCAACTTTAATACAGAGTCAAATCACCCATTTTATTCGTATAAAATCAAAAGATTTTTAACGGACATTGCTCTTGGGATGATGCCTTCCAAAGTTTGGACAGGAGAATTAGATGCTACAGGTGGTTATCTAGTTGTAAAGAACGATGGCGAAATACTTTGTTATCACATTTACAACAGAAATGAGTTTGAGGACTATTTAATAGTAAACACCAAACTCGAAACCGCAAGTAGCACAAGACATGACTTTGGAACAATTTATTCGGATGGAGATGAGCTATTATTCAAATTGAACCTACAAATCAGATTTATAAGATGAGCGATGAAAACTTAATAATGAAGTTTGATCCCCAAACTATTGAACATTTAGGGATTCAGATGTACTACACCCTTCCTCCTGTAATTTCTGAGTTGGTTTCTAACTCCTATGATGCAGATGCAACAGAAGTAACAGTTTTATTCAATGACCAAGGTTCTAAACAAATAGTTGTTCAGGATAATGGCCACGGAATGACCTTTGATGACATAAATTCAAAGTTCCTCAAAATTGGGAGAAATAGAAGGGAGAAAACGAAATCCCAAAAAAGCGAATCACAGAACAGATATGTAATCGGTAAAAAGGGAATTGGAAAACTTTCCTTTTTTTGGGATTGCCTCTAATATTCAAGTAGAGACGGTTCGTGATAGCAAGAAAAATGTCTTTGAATTAAATTGGGGAAAACTAAAATCTTCAGATGAAAACTATCAACCCGAAATTATAACCAAGGACGAGCAAACCACAGACGCTAGTGGTACTAAAATCACTCTAACTCAAATTAAGCGAAAGTCTCCTTTCGATCCGTATGGGATAGCCTATAGCTTGGCAAAGACATTTACAGTATTCGATGAACCAGATTTCAAAACTGAATTAATACATAACGATGATTTTGACAACCCAATTCAGGTGAAAAATGAATTGCGTTTTGAAAATATCGCCACAGAATTTGAATGGGTTTTCCCTCTAGAAAAAAATTTAATAGAACTTGAATATGATTATTCGAATCATATAAAAGGAAAGGTAATATCAAGTAAGAGCCCAGTTCCAACCAAGATAAACGGAGTTACATTATTCTCAAGAGGCAAATTAGTGAATGAACCAGAGTTTTTTAATGATAAAGCCTCAAGCTTTGGTTATTCATATTTGACAGGGTGGCTTGATATTGACTTTATTGATGATTGGGAAAATGACGTCATTTCAACAAATCGAAAATCATTAAATTGGGAAGATGACGAAACGTCTAAACTGAAGGACTATTTGGGGCTTTGTGTTAAGTATATCTACAAAGACCAAAGAAAAAAGAGAAAAGAAAGACAAGTCAAACTTGTTTCGGAAATAGCTAATATTAATATAGAAGATTGGCAGAAGTCTTTGCCCAAACATGAGGGGAAACTCGCTAGGAAACTTACAGACTCCATTCTTAGTTCTGAAGGCATTCCAACACAGAAGCAAGCCGAGTTAGTCAAATTTGTAAAAGATTCCTTCCAATTTGAGTCATTTAAAACCTTTGCTAGCGATTTAGAGAATGTAGATTCTTTGGATTCAGGAAAAATAATCGAGCTTTTCAAAGAATGGGAATACATAGAAGCTCGTGAGATGTACAAACTTGCAACAGGCCGTATTCAAACAATCAAAACATTTGAAAATTTAATAGCAAAGAATGCTCTAGAAGTTCAAGAAATCCACCCATTCTTCGAAAAATTCCCTTGGATTCTAGATCCAAGAATAAACATGTTTAGACATGAAGCACAATATGTCAAATTACTAAAAGAGGAGTTTTTAGAGACCGATTTAGAACCCGTGAATAGAAGAATAGACTTTCTATGTACTTCTGTTTCCAATCACCGTTTTGTAATTGAAATAAAGCGACCAAATCACAGGATTACAGATAAGGATATTAATCAAGCTAAAGATTACAGGACATTCATAGAAGATAGATGTAACACAGACTCTAAGCACCCTAACAAGGTAATTGCCTATTTAGTGGGCGGTCGAATAAGTGATGACAGAAAAACAAAGGATGAAATAGACTCTATGAGACAGACCGATAAAGTCTATGCAGTGACCTTCAATCAACTCTTAACAGATGCGAAAAACTATCATTTAGAATTCATAGATAAATACGACAAACTTGAAATCTCTAAAAATTCGTGACTCTAACATTTCAAGCACATTGCAATCCTCGTTCCTGCGTTTGCAAAGAGCTTTCATTCCAACGCATAAAGGAAAAAGTAAAAACACGAAAGCCCAACAATCGCTATAAAACATGCCCTACGGGCCACGTTTCATAGCGGGAACGTTACCACCAACTAAGAAATCCAACTGAAAATTTACCTTTGAGGTAATGAAAGACACTAGCCTTACAAACCAGGAATACTACGATTGGATAAAGTCCCTTAAAAGCACGATTCGTTCCGCTAAAAACAAAGTTGCTTTATCCATTAATACTCAATTGATTGAGCTATACTGGCACTTAGGAAAGGAAATCACTTTAAAGATTGATTCAGCAAAATGGGGTTCTGGAGTCATTAATGACATTGCAACAGATTTAAAACACGAATTCCCTGACATGAAAGGGTTTTCAAGACGAAACTTATATGCTATTAAACAATGGTATTCGTTTTACAGGTCGGAATTTGAATTTGTGCCACAAGCTGTGGCACAATTACCATGGGGGCATAACAGACTGATTATATCCAAAACCAAAGACATCGATGAGGCCTTATTTTACTGTCAAGAAAGTTTCAATAATTCTTGGAACCGAGATACTCTAGAAGCTCAAATCGATTCAAACCTAAGAAAGAGAATAGGTAGTAAATCCAATAACTTTGATAGTACTCTTCCCAGCATTCAATCGAAAAATGCTCAACACGCACTTAAGGATCCGTACAATTTTGACTTCCTCGGACTGGAAGAGGATGCCTTAGAAAGAGAATTAGAAAATGAAATCACTAGAAACATCACTGACTTCCTTCTCGAGCTTGGTAAGGGGTTTGCTTTTGTTGGTAGACAATATAAAATTGAAATAAGTGAGAATGACTATTTCATTGACTTATTATTCTATCACCTTGAGTTAAGATGTTATGTCGTTGTAGAACTCAAGTCAGGTAGATTTAAGCCTGAATACGCAGGTAAGCTCAACTTCTATTTATCAGCTGTTGACACCCAACTAAAAAAGGATTCCGACAACCAAACCATTGGAATCTTACTTTGTAAGAAAAAAGATAAAATTGAAGCTGAGTATGCACTGAGGGACATCAGTAAACCCATGGGAATTAGCGAATACAAATTGTCTGAAGCAATTCCTGAAAATCTTAAAACACAGCTGCCGTCCATTGAAGAATTAGAAAATGATCTTGAAAACAAAATAACTGGTGGTAACAACAAATAAACGCAAGGCGGTTGAGCCGGTTTACAAGTGTCGCTTTTTACTGTAAGTGCAAATCACATATCTTAACTTCGCTTAATAAACAGTGCCCAGACGTTTGTTCAAACCGTCACCCCTGATGCCCCAACCCTCTTCCCTAAATATCAAAACTTGGAAACAGGGCGCCAAACATGCCCTGCAGAAACCACTCTTGCTATTATTTGCTATAGGGAAGTGGAAAAAAGGGCCAAGCAATGGCCTATCCGAACCACGTCCCGAATATTTAAGCTGGCAACGTAAAGAGGTTTTTAAGGGATAAAAAACTTCAAAATTTGCCTAATCCCCTTCTCGCATCTCACAGCAAAGCGTTCTCATATCTCATATCTATCCAAAAAAAATGTCGGGGCAGAGCTTTAGCTCCTGATCTTTTATTAAAGGAATTAATGAGGCTATTGCTTGGCAAGAAGTCTATGTTTTGAAAGATTACTGGATTAAAGGGAACCACAGAGCCACTTACTCAGTAAACTATGATTAACTATTTACACTCGTTGGGCTTCATTCCAATTTTCATCCAACTAATTGTAATCGCATTTCATGAAATGAATTAATTATTCATCATAATTCATGAAAAGTAATTGATTTTCATGTTATATTTGTACTCGGATTTCATAAAAAAGAATAATGAGTAACTATTTTTCACAACAAGTAACTGCCTTTCATGGAGAATCTACTCCTGAACCTGGATTTCTTGCTGGGTACGCATTATTAGCAACTTTTATACAAAAAAATGGGGTGAATGTTCCTTTACCTGATAGACTTGCTATCGTTACTGAAAAACATCAACGGTACAATACCGACAAATGGCAGGTATTTACAATCAGACACAAACCTGATAATGATTTAACCAGTCATTTAACTTTTGCAATAAAGTACGAAGGAATTGATCTATACATTCTAAAAAAGTTTTTTCAGCACACAGGTAATGAACCCGTTCTGAATATGATAAAGAAAGAGCCCACCAGTCAGTATAGCAGGAGAGTATGGTTCCTCTACGAATGGCTAATGGGTGAAGTACTTGATATACCAGATTTAAAGACAGGAACATATGTTGAAATAGTCAATCCCAAACTACAGTTCACGAGCTCTTCAATTAATTCTACCCGACACCGAGTAAAAAATAATTTACCAGGTACACCAGGGTTTTGTCCCATGATTAGTAAAACCGATAAAATCGAAAAATTCATAGCTAAAGATTTATCTGGTTCAATCGAAAAAGGCTTAGATGGTAGGGACAAAGATCTCATAAGAAGAACTGCTGCATTTCTGTTATTAAAAGACTCAAAAGCCTCCTTTGCCATCGAAGGAGAATACCCTCCAAATCTTAGAGCAAGAAATTGGGGCAAAGCAATTGGACAATCAGGAAAAAAACAGCTAACAATAGAAGAATTAGAGAGGCTTCAAGACGTAGTAATTGGAACTAAAAAACTGAAGAATATGGGATTAAGAACGCAGGAGGGCTTTATCGGAGAGCATGATCGTGATACTCTTTCCCCACTACCTGACCATATATCAGCAAAGTCTAAGGATTTACCATCTTTGATGAAAGGCCTATTAGATACAAATAAACTTCTTCAAGAATCAGGGTACGACCCGGTTTTAACTGCGGTCACAATAGCATTTGGATTTGTATTTATTCACCCTTTCTCTGATGGTAATGGCCGTATACACAGATACATGATTCATCATATATTGACTCGAATGGGATATACTAAAAGGGGGATGATTTTTCCAGTATCAGCAGCCATACTAAATCGAATTGACGAATACCAGTCAATTCTAGAGTCATACTCTTCTCAAAGAACAGAATTAGTAGAATGGGAACCAACAGCAGATCACAATGTTAAAATTCTTAATGACACAATTGATCTATATCGTTATTACGACCTAAGCAAACAGGTAGAATTTTTATACGAATGTGTAGAAGAAACCATCGAGCAAATAATACCAGAAGAATTGGATTATTTAGAAAAATATGATCGGTTAACTAAATACATAAACAATTATTTGTCTTTGCCAGACACCAAAGTGGATTTATTAATCAAGTTGTTAAATCAGAATAACGGTACGCTATCAAAGAGTAAAAGACAGAAGGAGTTTGACGATATCACTGATGAAGAAGTTTCATCCATTGAAGAGAACTTTCAGTCCATTTTTGAAATAAATAAACGAAAGCCCAACAAAACCTAAACTGTATTAAAACGCAGTTTAGCCAGACCGTCACCCCAGATGCCCCAACCCTCTTCCCTAAATATCAAAACCTGGAAACAGGGCGCCAAACATGCCCTGCAGAAACCACTCTTGCTATTATTTGCTCTAGGGTAATGGAAAAAAGGCCAAGCAATTAGCCTTCCCAGAAATGGCCTATCCGAACCTCGTCCCGAATATTTAAGCTGGCAACGTAAAGAGGTTTTTAAGGGTTGATTAGCCTCCTAGCCGAAATAAGACCCCCTTCCACTGCCTGCCTTAGGGATAGTAGCGGAAAGCCCACAGCGAGGCACGAGCGAGGACTTGCAGCGAATAGCCCGACCCGCTCTGCTTGGAGCGAGCGGAAAGCGGAAGGGAAAGGCCCAAAAACAAGGGAAGCTATTTCTGTAATGAAACAACTTCCCTTTATGCTATGCCTAAAAAAGGTTTATTGCTTAGTAATATTACGGGTGAAAAAGGAGCCTTCTGGGCTACTCGCTTTTAGTAGGTAGTTTCCTTTCTTTAACTGACCTAGTTCAATTTCAAGCTCGTTTACTCCTTCGCTCCATGGCTGAGAGCCTTGATAAACACTTTTGCCACTGAGGTCGAATATTTCTATTTTTAAAGAGAGGGCTTCTTGGGCGGATAACTGAAAGTTTAATACGCTGCTAAACGGATTGGGATATACACTACTGAGGCTAAAGGGGGCTGAAAATAATTGCGGTAGGAACCATTGTTATTGTTAGTCGACAAGGAACTGACTTAATATTCCATGTAAACGACTGGCTTTAAGGATCTGCTGGCTTCCAAACATATTCATCCCAGTTAAAGCTTTCGGTACGAAGCTCCAATGTTCCCAATAGACTTCAGTCTCTAGGTTATATCTAAGCCCAGGCAAGAGACTGCCAACTTGTTTATAGATAGCAGATAAAAAATGCCGTAAACTCATCCGCTCTTTGCTAAGTTGAATTAAGAAGCTAATATTGAAAATCAATCAAAATCTTAATCCAGATTGTCAGTCAGAAAAAAATCCTTCGCAGATTCTTAATTTTCTTCGCATCAATTATTATTTAGACTCAAAATGGTTTGGCTAAGTATAATTCAACAAAAATTCACCTTAACTGAAACAAGTATGACTCGTTTTTATCTCATGGGCTTATTAGCCTTTATCATGCTAAATGCTTCCAGCATGAATCCTATCTCGGCACAAACAGTAACTTGTAGTGCCGCATTTGGTAAAATGCCAGATTCCAGCCTTACTGCATATTTCTCGCGATTTGGTTCGGATAAATATTACAATGCTCGTTTTGAATACTCTTGGGACTTTGGTGATGGGAGCACCGCCCATTATAAAACAAGACCTTAGCGAGTTACCCATAACTATGCTTCACCAGGATGGTATGAGGTTAGCAGAACATCCTATGCCATTGATCCCGCTGGGGATACAGTTTGCACAGATCATTATTCTAATCATTTTCCAGTAGGCTTTTTGGCTGGCAATAACTGTATGATTCCAATTCAGACTAGCGATACAATTAACACCAATAATTACATGTTAACTGCTAATTTACAGAGTTTTACCACCAGTCAACCCACCTATGAACACGTAAGAATTGGAGTGAATGCTGATTTTGGTAGTGTGCATTCGACTATGGGTCCAGCACGATCATCGCATTCTTCTTGGACATTGGGCCATGGTAGTGTTTATTTTGGAAATGGTAGTATAGAGGCCTGCGCTTCTCGCCAATTTTTGGTAGTAGGAACTGATTCTATTTTAGCTGAGTGCATGGATTGTAAAAATATCTTGGTGCAAACTCCTTTCACTTTAAACTTAATAAATCAAACTCAAGTAAACAGTCAGGGTTCATTAATTCTGTCGGCCATTGGAACGGCTTCCCCTACGAATCTTCCCCAAGATGCGGTAGAAGAATTTCGCTGGCATTTCGGAAAGAATGGAAGCTTTTCGGGTAACAACCGAAATGCTAGCCTCCCTCGGACAGGCACATACCATTATGAATTAACCTATGCTATTAGGGATACAGTCACTGGCGATTTTCTTGGTGCCACCGCTATTCGCGATTCCATTACAATCACCCCAAACAATACTTGCCAAGCAGATTTTTCCTATACCCAATACCAAAATCCCTTAGCCTTGCGGTTTACAAACCTCAGTTCAAATCGCTTCTCGGAAAATACTTTTAGTCAATTTCATTGGGACTTTGGAGACGGCTCCACGGATAGCAGTATTTCTCCTTTTCACCTTTTCGCGCAAAATGGAAGCTACCGTGTAAGGCTTACTCACTCGGTATATGATAGCGCTCAACAAAATTTACTTTGTGTGGATACTATTAGTAAGCTGATAGTAATTACTAACCCGAATACACTCCCAACATCATGTGAGGCTCGATTCGCTGTAGATTCTGCATCATCGGGTAATTATAACCTCGTAATTGTCAATAATTCTATCCCCGCTTACAACGACAGTGATTATACCATTAATTATCAGTGGTTTTTCGGAGATGGCGATAGCTCTACCACCGCTTTCCCCACTCATACCTACCAACAGACCAAAGCTTACAATCTCTGTCTCCATATTTCTACCACGCATATCGCCTCAGGCATTACTTGCTCTGACGTATTTTGTGATAGCATTGGAGTGGACAGCCTGGGTAATATTATATTCAAAGCAGGTCAGGGTTTTAGTATAAACGTGGTTAACCCACAGAGTATCTCCTTAAATGAAGTAGGAATTGCATCGCAATGGAGTATATATCCTAATCCTGCTACTGATGTATTGCACTTTTCTGGGCTTGACTTTAGCCAGGGTCAGTTGCAGGTTTCCGTATTAGACCTGCAAGGCCGGCCTGTGAAAACCGCCACTATTAAGGATGCTGAATCACTTTCTGTTTCCGGTCTAAAAAGTGGTCTTTATCTTATACTGCTGGAGCAAGGTGAGACCCTAGTTCATAAAAAAATAATGATTGATTAGATTCAGTTCTAATTACGCATTATGACAATTAAGAGGAGTATTACTAGGTTTAACTGTATAAAAAAAACAGCTCCCCTCAAGAAAATAAACGCAAGTCGGCTTTAAGCCCGTTGACGAATGTGCTTCACAATTGACAGAAAATATTCCGTTTCTTTACAAAACCACGGAAGAAACCGCCCTGCATATATTCGACCCCTTAAACCTGAATTCCAGAAGCCTAAATGGAGAAAAGAATAATTTCGATTAGTAAATATTTATTCTTCTTAGGAGTCTGCGCCTTTTTGCTTTATTTATTTTACCCTCGAGAATATGGGGTCCTGCCGCATAAGGAAATAGCAGAAACTAATTACTGGCATCTGTCCACCGGTTCAACGATTGCTTACAATCGTATTCCTGCCCAAGGACTCAAAAAAAGCTACCCGATAATCTACTTGCACGGCGGCCCCGGTGGAGCGATCTCGGATAAGACGATAAAGATGCTTTTGCCTTTTTCGGAGGATGCTTATGAGATTTACGCTTATGATCAAATTGGGGGCGGAAGCTCAAAGAGATTGGAAAATATTGCGGAATATACCGCAGAGCGGCACCAAGCCGATCTTGAGGAAATCATAAAAAAATTAGAGGCCAAAAAAGTAATTTTAATCGGACAATCCTGGGGCAGTGTTTTAGCGACTTTCTTTGCTGTAAACAACCCAAATAAGGTGGCAAAAATTATTATGACTGGATCTGGCCCGGTGTTTCCTTTAAACAGAAGCCTCGCGGCATTAAGACCGCCTGACAGTTTAAATATTAAAGAGCCTATATATTCTAATTATGGTGGTAATAAAGAGGTTTACACATTAAGAGAAAAATGCATTGACACTTACGCCTATATTTTTAGTAAAAAATTAGTCTCCGATAAACAAGTAGACGACTTTTTCACGCTGCTAAATAGTTCACTTAACAAGTCAGCGGTATATGACACATCACTAATAAAAGAGTCTGCGGGCGGTGGGGGCTACTATGCTCACATCATGACTTTAAAGAGTCTCAATTATATAGAAGATCCGCGTGAAAAAATGAAACAAATGAAGATTCCCATTCTTATTTTGAAAGGTCAATACGACAATCAAAAATGGGGCTATACCAATGAATATGTAGATCTTTGTGATAGTACGGAGCTAAAAATCATTCCTGATGCAGGCCACTTTATTGACCTCGATCAACCTAAATTATACTATCAAGAAATTAAAGACTTTTTAGCTTTGAGGTAGACAAAAATCTCTAAAAAATGAAATACTTATTCCCGATACTTTACTTTTTTATTGGCGTAAATACCGCTGCCTTAAGTCAGAATTACAACTCTTACTTTACTTGGGATACTGTAAATATTAAAACTTCTCCTTCAGGTGGTGTGTGTTTGATGGGCGGTGCTTCTGAAGACAATAATGCTATGATTTAGTTTTTACAACAAGCTAATGGCGGTGATATTCTGGTTTTACGGGCCTCAGGAAGTGACGGTTATAATAATTACCTGTATTCCACTTTAGGGCTAAGCGTTAATTCTGTTGAAACCATTGTATTTAACGATTCTACCGCAGTAAATGAATCATATATCCATCAGAAAATTATACAAGCCGAAGCCATATGGATTGCCGGCGGCGACCAATGGGACTATATTTCCTACTGGAGAAACAGTCCAATAGATAGTTTAATTAACGATGCTATTTCTAATCGAAACATAATAATTGGCGGAACCAGCGCAGGTATGGCTATTCAAGGAGGGTTTTATTTTACCGCCGAAAATGGCACCATAACTTCGGCCACCGCTCTAGCCAATCCTCTCGATAATAATGTAAGCGTTGATTCATCATCATTCATTTCAAATCAATACTTAACTGAGGTAATTACCGATACGCATTATGACAATCCGGATCGAAAAGGCCGGCAGGTAGTTTTCTTAGCTAGTATTTTGGCGGATTATGGCCTGGAGGCAAAAGGTATTGCCTGTGATGAATATACTGCCGTTTGCATCGATTCGAATGGCATCGCAAAAATTTATGGGGACTAACCCTCTTATAATGACAATGCTTATTTCATTCAAACCAACTGTGAATTAAGCAATGTTACACCCGAAAACTATTCCGCTGGTATTCCGCTTAACTGGAATTTAGGAAATGAAGCTCTTAAAGTTTATGCTGTAAAGGGAACAACCAATGGCGCTAATACTTTCGACTTAAATGACTGGGAAACTGGCACGGCCGGACTTTGGCAAAATTGGTATGTAGACAATGGCGTGCTATTCGAACAAGTGGGAAACCCAGTAAATTATCCATCCCTTACCAGCCCCGCTATCGACAAGAACAGCGCCTTTGAAATCTTCCCATACCCCGCTCAGGATATTCTCTCGCTTTCCTTTAGCAACACTATGTCTTTTCCAGAGTCCCTCTCCATCCTAAATGGGCAGGGACAAACTCTAAAAAGTATTCCCATCAACAGTCCCGACGGTCTTTCTCTTTCCACCAGTACGATGTCAACAGGCATTTATTTCATTCGGCTTAGGTGTCGGGACCATTCCGAGTAGGTTAAAAAACTTGTGATTAAATAGGGAGTGTACTAATTTAAAAAGACCCTTAAAACGAATACATCAATCCTAAGGAAAACCCTCTTTTTGTCTTAAGTCTCTTTGTCTCTCGTCTAAAATCCTCCCTACTCTTGCTCACACTCTTGCTGAAGATATGTCGGTCCGCTGGGCCTTTACCCTTGCGGATAAATAAAACTTCCACTGAAAATCGAATACCTCTAATCCATGCCTCTCTATGTTTCTCGGCCCTTTTCTTTCGATCTTAATATCAGCCAAGCTTCAAAAACGCCCCTCTAAAAAATTGCCTTAGACCTACTAAATACTGAGTACTAAATTCTAACTACTCTCCAATCCCCCATCTTAAAAATCCCTAATTTTGCTTTTTCAAATTATACAACTCACTTCTGGCTACATCATTCGAAACCAATAAAGTAAATTTCAAAGAGAGCTTTGCCGCTCTGAAGTTTATTCCCCGCTTTTTTAAAGAAATACGCACCGTAAATCCCATTTTGTTTTACAGCAATGTGTTTTTGCGCCTGTTCAGCGCCATAATACCCCTGCTTATGTTGTGGGTGGGTAAAGAAATTGTAGACGAAGTAGTCCTACAAATGGATGCCGAAAGCAAAGACTTTATTCCCTTGGCTAGCTTAATTGGCCTGGAGTTACTTCTCGCGCTTTTATCCGATTTCTTCTCGCGCGGCATCAGCCTTAGCGATTCCCTTTTGGGAGATCAGTATTCCATTCGCTCCTCGGTGCAAATTATTCGCAAGACTTCCGAAATCAACCTCGATCAATTAGAAGATTCTGAATTTTACGATAAGCTAGAACGGGCGCGTCGCCAGACTACCGGCCGGGTAGGACTAATGTCTAATGTCCTCAGTCAGGCGCAAGATACCGTGGTAATTATCTCCCTTCTTATCGGGGTAATTAGCTTTCAGCCTTGGCTTATTATTCTCTTGCTTATCAGTATTATTCCTACCGTGTGGAACGAAATTAAGTTTAGTGGCACCTCTTATTCGCTGGTACGCGGATGGACCCAGGAACGCCGCGAGCTCGATTACTTGCGCTATGCCGGTGCCAGTGATTTAACCGCCAAAGAAGTGAAGCTCTTTGGTTTAGCCGATTACATTGCGGGGCGTTTTAAAAGTCTTTCCGATCAATATTATTTGGCTTCTAAGGCTCTTGCCAAGAAGCGCGCCTTATGGGGTAGTTTTTTTAATCTTTTAGGCACCACCGCTTATTATGGCGCTTATGCTAGCATTGTTTATCAAACCGTCGGTGGTATTTTCAGTCTGGGCGATATGACCTTTTTGGCAGGTTCTTTTAATCGCAGTAGAAATCAATTACAAGGCTTTTTCGGGCGCTTTACCGCCATTACCGAACGCGCACTGTACCTACAAGATTACTTCGAGTTTCTGGATCTGAAATTTGAGAAAGAAGCCAATCAAAAAAACCTTCCTCTACCCGAGACCATTAAAGAAGGTTTCCGCTTTGAGAAGGTGGGTTTTAAATATCCCAACAGTGAGCAGTGGGTAGTACGCGATATTAACTTCACCCTGAAAGCGGGCGAGAAACTAGCTTTTGTAGGTGAAAATGGGGCGGGTAAAACCACCCTGATTAAATTACTCTTACAGTTTTACAAAACCACCGAAGGCACTATTTACCTCGATAATACGCCTATTTTCGATTTCAACCGCGAGGCTTACCAACAGTATTTTGGCGTGATTTTCCAAGACTTTGTAAAGTTTGAATTAAGTCTGCGCGAAAACATTGCTGTCGGTAAAATTGATGCCATTCAAGAAACTAAAAGACTAGATGATGCCGCTTATAAAAGCCTGGCTACCGAAGTAGTAGATAGCTTACCCTTAGGTTATGATCAGCAATTAGGCAAGCGCTTTAAACACGGTAAGGATTTGTCAGGCGGACAGTGGCAAAAAATTGCTATTGCTCGGGCTTATATGAAAGACGCGGAAGTTTTGGTTTTAGATGAACCCACTTCGGCCCTCGATGCTCGTGCCGAAACCGAAGCCTTTGATCGCTTTATTAAACTTACCCAAGGCAAGACCGCCGTTATTATTTCCCATCGCTTCAGCACCGTGCGCATTGCCGACCGTATTCTCGTTTTAAAAGACGGATGCGTACACGAAATCGGCAGCCACGAAGAGCTTTTGGCCGAACCCAAGCTTTATTCAGAATTGTTTCTGCTGCAAGCGGAAGGGTATAAATAGTTAGTTTGAGTTTTAGTTTTAGTAAATTGCTCAATACTAAGTACTACCCCCCACCAAATACTCCTCCAAACAAGACTGATGGTCGCTTAAAAAGTCCTCAATTTCTTCGAGAAATTCGGGCTGTTTTTGTTGACGATTAATGGTTAAGTGAAGTACTACTTCATCGCGCGCTGGCGGGTATCCCGCGGTCACCGTCCAGCAAAGTGCATTGGGGCATTCTTGCAAATCAAAGCGCAAGCCGCCCTTAATTACGCTTCTACGCAAAGTGAACTCGCCCCAAATGCCACCGATAGATACGGCTTCAGCACCAGGGTCTTTTAAATTGAAGAGCTCATTGCTAAAATGCCCTAAGTGCTCCAATTGCAGCTTTTCCACCAATGCTTCTTCACTAATATTGACCGCTACAATTTTAAAAAACTCCATCTTTATATTATTAGCACAAAGCTAGGGTCAAAGCCGAAAAATGGCTATGATATTTATCACTCGGCGCGGCCATTTTTTATCAAAAGCATTAAAGCTAATTAAAAGCCTTACTTTCAAAGCATTTATATAGCCAAAGATTATGCGACCTCTCCTAGCACAGCTTAAAGCGAGCCTCTTCCTTCTCATCTTAATTTCCGGTCATCTTATAAATGCCCAAACGCAAAATGCCAACCAAGAGCTTGAATTAGTGATTCTTGGCATTGCTCAAGATGCGGGTTATCCCCAGTTAGCTTGTGAAAAAGAGTGTTGCAAGCGGGTTTTTGAAAGTCCTGCTCTAGCAGAAAAAGTAGTGAGCATAGCCCTTTTTAAAAAGTGGGAAAATAAATACTTTCTCCTTGAGGCTAGTCCTGACATCAGCACACAGCATCAATTTATGCAGGAAAAATACCAAGCGGAATTAGCCGGCGTTTTTGTGAGCCACGCTCATATTGGGCACTATACTGGCCTCATGTACTTTGGCAAGGAAGCGGCTAGCACCGAAATGCTGCCCCTATACGCCATGCCTCGCATGAGTAATTTCTTACTGAAAAATGCTCCTTGGGAGGCACTTCTAGCCAAGGGTAACTTGGAACTACATGCTTTGCGTAATCTAGATCGCCTTCCTTTGGGAGATAGTATTTATATCCAAGTGTTTAAAGTTCCCCACCGCGATGAATATTCTGAAACCATTGGCTATCGGATTGAGGGTGCTACCAAATCAGCTCTTTTTATTCCCGATATCGACAAGTGGATAGCTTGGAATACCGACATCTCTAAGTTGATCGCAGAAGTAGATTATGCCTTTATCGACGGGACTTTTTACAATGGCGAGGAACTACCCGGTCGCGATATGAGCAGTATTCCTCATCCTTTTGTAGTGGAAAGCATGGCGCATTTTGCCGATCTACCGGCAGGGGAAAAAAAGAAAATATTCTTCATCCATCTCAACCATACTAATCCACTTTTAGACCCAAACTCCGCCGCTACCAAAGAAGTGGAAGCGGCTGGCTTTAATGTGGCACGCGAAAAAATGAGCTTTAGACTTTAACGCGTAATTTAATTCAAAACATTTGGTCTACATTTAATGAAATTTGATACTATGAAAATTTTATTCACTTGTTGCTTACTCATAACCTTTGTCTCAGTCAGTTTTGCCCAAGTTGCGGGAAACTCAAGTTATCAAACCCGAGTGCGCTATGAAGACGATAACCTGCGCGCCCAGCCTGGTAATGGTGCAGATATTAGCATAAGTGCTAAAGGTTTGGCTAATATTGAAGCCGATGTATTTGTAGCTGTTTTTAGCGTAAGCCAAATTGCCAATACCCCCGAAGAAGTTTACCAACTCATGGATAGCAGAATCAACACAGCTACCGAAAAACTAAAAGCCCTTCAAGGTGGCAAGGAGTTGAAAATACATAGCGACATGATTTCTTTTATAGCGCTTTATGCCTACGAAAAGGAAACTAAAATATTTAGCCGCGATACCTATATCGAAATACCGGCCGGTTTTGAGTTGAAAAAAAACCTGCACATTCAATATCAAAGTCCTGAAGAGCTGCAAGCCATCAGCTTTATTTTAGCCCAGTCCGAAATTTTCGACCTAGTAAGAGTCGATTATTTTTCTAAAAACTTAGAAGCGGTTAAAACAGCATTAGTGGATCGTGCCCTAGTTAAACTGAATGAGAAAAGAGGGAAAATTGAAAAACTCCTCAATGTAAAGCTCGATACCCTAAACCTTTCAAGTACCGACGCTTACCGAGTAGTTTACCCAGCCGAAAGCTATAAGTCTTATCAAAAATACGCTACTGCCTCACAGTACAGCTCCAAAAGTACCGCAGCGGCCGGACAAAGCAGCACCCTTTATTATCAGCCTATCATTGACAAAGAATTCGATTTCGTTATAAATCCTGTAGTTGTGGCCCCTGTAATTCAGGTAATGTATGAGGTTAAAGTTGAAGTTGAAGACAGTAATTATGGTAGAAAGAAGCGGGAGCAATTAGTGTTAAACCCACAAGGACAATTGATCCCTCTCAGCCGTCCCTAAAATTATTGCTCTCCCTTTAAACGGGGATTAATCTGTTTAATGAAAGTGAGAAAGTCTTTTAAATCTTGCGGGATTTTTTGGCTTCCTTCAGGCCAGAGGTAATAAACATAACCGCTCGGCTTCAGGTTGGCTTCTACTTTATACTCAATAGATTTCTCATCGCCGTCTCCCAAAGACTTTACTTCTAAACCTTCTACTAGGCGCAACATTTGCTCCACTTTCTCCAGCTCCAAGGGCTCTACCGCGCCTAGGGTATCCCAATTGCCCTTCGCGTTTACGGCTAAATACATGCCGTCATCCAAGAGCTTGAATAAGGTAGACTGCCCCTCCAATCCCTTACGCTCGCCCACGGTAACACTCTTAAAGGTTTTGGCCTTTTTAACTTCCTTAGTACTTGTCTTTTTCGACATTATTCCGCAGGCGCTAAAAAGTAATGCCAGTAGTATAAACTTCAATATTTTCATAGATGCGCTCTTTATAAAGCTAGCTTCAAAGCTAATTAAATCGGCTCTCACCCTGTGGCTAGAATTAATAATATTTCTTCCTATTTTTAGTTCTTCTGCCTTCGTAAAATTCTTAACTTAGGGCATCTCTTATTTTTATTCTAGCCTAACATGTACAGTCTCCAAGAGCTTAGTGAAGTTCACCACCGCAAGGATTTAAAAGATTTGGCCGATCAAAAAGGCATGAAAATCAACAAGACCCTGCGCAACCAACGTTATGAAGAAGAGCTAAAACTACTGCAAACGGAATTGGTAAACCTCCAGCGTTGGGTAGAACAGCATAAAATGCGCGTGGCCGTATTATTCGAAGGTCGTGATGCAGCCGGAAAAGGCGGTTCCATTAAGCGTTTTGCCGAGCATCTTAATCCGCGTTCCATGCGAGTAGTTGCGCTTTCTAAGCCCACTGATGTAGAAAAAGGTCAGTGGTACTTTCGTCGCTATATTAAAGAAATGCCCAACCCGGGTGAAATCGTTTTTTTCGACCGCAGCTGGTATAACCGTGCCGTAGTAGAACCAGTTATGGGCTTCTGCTCCAAGGCAGAGTACAACCGCTTTATGGTGCAAGTGCCGGCCTTCGAGCACATGCTTTACGAAGATGGCGTAATTCTCATTAAATTCTGGTTTTCCATTTCGAAAGATGAGCAGCAAAAACGCTTCAAGTCTCGCATGAATAATCCTTTAAAGGTGTGGAAATTTTCGCCGGTAGATATGATGGGGCAAAAGCTCTGGCACTCCTACACAAAGCATAAAGAAAAAATGTTTTCTAAAACGCACACCACTTTTAGTCCTTGGATAATTGTAAAAACCAATAACAAACGCGAGGCTCGTTTAGAGAGTATTCGTTACGTACTTTCTCGCTTCGATTACAGCAAGAATGAAAGTTCAAAAACCACTCTATTGCCCGACCCCAATGTAATTGCGCGCTATTACCGCCACATCGAACAAATAGATATTTAAGATGAGTCAAAAAAATGATATTCTCAATTTATCGGAGAAAGACCTTGCCATCCTAAATTCTCCCATGGGCTTGAAGCAGCTTTTTGCTGATAAAAAAGTTGACGTACACCGGGCCTTACGCCTTAGTAAATACGAATTGCGTTTGCGCGAATTACAAGCCGAGCTTATTCAGGTTCATAACTGGATTATAGATAATAATAAAAAAGTAGTGGTGCTTTTTGAAGGCAGAGATGCGGCCGGTAAGGGTGGTGCCATTCGCAGAATTACCGCCCATATAAATCCTCGTCAGTATCGCATCGTCGCTCTGCCCAAGCCTAGCCAAGAAGAGGAAGGTCAGTGGTATTTTCAGCGTTATGTAAACCGTTTACCCAAGCCGGGGGAAATCGTATTCTTTGACCGTAGTTGGTACAACAGAGCGGTGGTAGAACCGGTGAATGGTTTCTGTACACCGCAACAATATGAAACTTTTATGAGTCAGGTAAACGACTTTGAAAGAATGATTTTAGAGTCGGATACACATATCATTAAGTTTTACTTCTCCATTAGCAAAGAAGAGCAAGCCCTGCGTTTTAACGATATAAAAAGCAGTACTCTCAAGCGCTGGAAAATGACCAAGGTAGACGAGAACGCTCAGGGCCTTTGGGATGAATATACCAGTTATAAAGAGAAAATGTTTGACCGTACTCATACCGAGGCGGCCCCCTGGAGTATTATTAAGGCCGACCGAAAAACGGAAGCTCGTATTGAGGCTTTGGAATTGCTAATAAGTAAGCTCCCGTATAAGAGTAAAGAATAGGGTCTTTACTTAAATTTACTTGCCGAGATTGTGCTAACCGTTAAACTGGTTCATGGTAATTTGCGGACCAGCGAGTGCGAAAGACTTTATTGCCTCCGCTGCTTTCTCTATTTTGGGGTCAATAATTTTCCTTTCGGAAGATGTCCACTCCCCTAAAACAAAGTCAATCTGCTGACCCTTAGGGTAGTCATTTCCTACGCCGAAACGCAAGCGGGCATAATCTTGCCTTCCCAAAATTTGATTGATATGCTTTAAGCCATTGTGGCCTCCTGCGCTACCTTTCGTTTTTAGGCGAAGAACTCCTGTGTCGAGGGCTAATTCGTCTACTACGACCAAGAGATTTTGCAAAGGGATTTTCTCCTGTTGCAACCAATAGTTTACGGCTTTGCCGCTTAGGTTCATAAAGGTGGTGGGCTTAATAAGAATAAGCTCCTTGTTTTTCACCTTTAGCTTGGCCACGGAGGCATAGCGGCCACTGGAAAAAGAAATGCTAGACCCTCTTAATAGAGCATCTAGCACCTCAAATCCTATATTATGACGAGTGGCCTCGTATTCAGCGCCAATATTTCCTAATCCGGCAATGAGATACTTAGTCACTGTAAAGCTTATTTATGCTTCGGTAGTTTCTTCTTCAGATGCTTCTGCACCTTCTTCGCCTTCAGCACCTTCTTCTAATTCTTCTTCCTCTTCTTCCTCTTCAATCATGTTACGAGAAGTCTGGATACCTACTACTGAACGAGAAGGATCACCTACCACTTCATAACCTGAAACTGGAATATCACTTACACGCAATGACTCACCAATTTTAAGGTTCTCAACGTTTAAGTCGATCATACCTGGTAAGTTTTCTTCGGTTGCACGAATGGTTAAACGACGAAGGTTAAACTTCAATCTACCACCATTACGAACACCACGAGGATTTCCTACTAAATTAATAGGAGCAACAACTTGTACTGGCTCACCTTCTGTTAATTGGAAGAAATCAACATGTTCGATGGCTTCTGTTACTGGGTGGAATTGGCTGTCGCGCACCACACATTTAACTTCTTTGCCGTCGATGTTAATCACTACTAAGAGTGCTTCCGGAGTATAAAGAATCTCTTTAAAACTGCGGTGATCGGTGTAAAAGTGGATGTTTTCGCCACCACCATAAATTACGCAAGGTATCATACCTTCACGGCGTAATTGCTTAGCGTTTTTAGAGCCTAGCTCTTCTCTGGTTTTACCCTCAATGGCTACTGATCTCATTGTATCTGGTAATTTAATTTTCTAAAAAATGTGAACTAATTGATTCGTGATTGTGAACCTTCTGCATAATATCCGCAAAAAGATCAGCAATCGGCAAAACTTCTATCTTACTGCATTCGCTCTTTTGAGGAATGGTATCGGTAATAACTAAGCGAGTTAGTTGAGAGTTTTCTATTCTTTCAATGGCTTTTCCCGAAAGAACGCCATGGGTACAATAAGCTTGTACAGATAAAGCCCCTTTGGCCATTAACATATCTGCCGCTTTAGTTAAAGTTCCTGCTGTGTCTACCATATCATCGATAAGTACCACATTGCGACCTTCAACATCACCAATTACCGTCATCTTATCAATAACATTGGCTTTCTTGCGCTGCTTATAACAAATTACCATTTCGCTGGTTAACCACTTCGCGTAATTATTTGCGCGCTTGGAACCACCCATATCGGGAGATGCGATAGTAAGGTTTTCTAAATTTTGATTCTTAATGTGCGATACAAATATCGAAGAAGCAAATACGTGATCCACGGGAACCTCAAAGAAGCCCTGGATTTGATCAGCGTGTAAGTCCATCGTCATAATACGTGTTGCACCAGCAGCAGTAAGTAAGTTGGCCACCATTTTAGCACCAATTGGCACTCTTGGTTTATCCTTACGATCTTGGCGTGCCCAACCGAAATAAGGCATTACCACGGTAATGTGCTTTGCTGAAGCACGCTTAGCTGCATCAATCATTAATAGCAACTCCATTAAGTTTTGAGTAGGCTGCATGGTTGAACCCACTAAAAATACTCGACCCCCTCTAACCGTCTCCTCAAAAGAAGGCTGGAATTCGCCATCGCTGAACTCTAGGATTTCCACTTTACCAAGGGAAATACCATAGGAAGCTGCAATTCTTGCGGCTATCTCATGCGAAGTACGGGTTGAAAATATTTTTGCTTTAGGTACCAAGTGTCTAAATCTTTGGAATTGACTATTTTATACTGCCCTGAAAAAGGGCTGCAAATGTAATTAAATCTATGATAAGTTATAAACAATGGTCTATTAAATATCCACTAAATATTTCTTGCCTACAATTTTCCCATACTGACGGCTAAAATTTTATTTTTGTAGAATGTTGAAAATTGATATGCACACCCATATCCTACCCGAACGCCTTCCAAACTTTGCGGAGAAATTCGGTTATGGAGACTTTATTTATCTGATGAAAAATCAGGACGGATCGGCCAATATGATGCAGGGCGACAAGTTTTTTCGTCGTATTCAATCCAATTGTTGGGACCCGCAAACACGTATTAAAGACTACGAAAAGTTCAACACACAAGTCCAAGTAGTTTGCACCATCCCCGTAATGTTTTCCTACTGGGCTAAAGCAAAAGATACCAGAGCTCTAGCAGAATACCTTAATGACGACATTGCTCAGCTCTGTAAAGATTACCCGCAAAACTATCTTGGTTTAGGGACACTGCCTATGCAAGACGCCGATGAGGCCATTGCCGAACTTCAACGTTGCAAGGAAATTGGTTTAGTAGGGGTGCAAATTGGCTCTAACATCAACGATAAAAATTTAAGTGAACCCGAGTTCTTCCCCATTTTTGAAGCAGCGGAAGAATTGGGTATGGCCATAATGGTGCATCCCTGGAATATGATGGGCATGGCTGATATGCGAAAATATTGGCTCCCTTGGCTAGTAGGTATGCCGGCCGAAACTAGTCGCGCCGCTTGCTCTATGATTTTTGGTGGTGTGCTAGAAAAGCTACCCCAACTGCGCGTTTGCTTCTCACATGCCGGCGGCTCTTTTCTCCCCACTCTAGGTAGAATTGAACATGGTTACAATTGCCGTCCAGATTTAGTAGCCATCCATAACAATGTAAACCCCCGTCAATATGTAGGTGAATTTTGGGTGGATAGCATTACGCACGACCCGAAATTACTAGAATACATCCTTTCTATGCAGGGCAGCAAACGGGTAATGTTAGGCTCAGACTATCCCTTCCCCTTAGGAGATTTAGAAATTGGCGCTTTTATAGAAGAGATGAACCTCGAGAAAAATGTGGTAGAAGACATTTTCGCTAATGCTGCCCTAGAGTGGCTTAACATCGATAAAAGCAGATTCGACATAAGCGAAGGTGATACTAGCAGCGCTAAGGTCTCAGAAAAGGGCTAACTTTGCGCCACATTTACGGGAGATAAATCATGAGCGATAAACTTACACACGAATGTGGCATTGCCCTAGTTCGTTTAAAGAAACCATTAAGCTATTATTACGAAAAATACGGCTCAGCGCTTTACGGAATAAACAAGATGTACGTCTTGTTGGAAAAGCAGCACAACCGCGGACAAGACGGCGCTGGCTTAGCCAACATTAAACTAGACGTTGAACCAGGAAAGCGTTACATCAGCCGCTACCGCTCCATCGACAAAACTCCTATTCAAGATTTATTTGCCCGCATAAACCAGCGAATTCAGACTGGTTTAAACGGAGACGAGAGTAAAATACACGATCCAGACTGGCTAAAAGAGCATGTGCCTTTTTTAGGTGAGCTTTACCTAGGTCATTTACGCTATGGCACCTACGGTGGTCAATCCATAGAAGCGGTTCACCCTTTTCTACGCCAAAATAACTGGCTAACAAGGAACCTTATACTGGCTGGAAACTTTAACATGACCAACGTTGATGAACTTTTCAATCAACTGGTAGACCTTGGTCAGCACCCCAAGGAAAAAGCCGACACCGTTACTATCCTCGAAAAAATTGGTCACTTCCTCGACGAAGCAAACGAGAAGCTTTACCGCAAATACAAGAAAGAGGGTTTAAGCAAAAAGGACATCAGTCCTAAAATTGCCCGCGAAATAAATATTCAAAAAATACTAAAGCGCAGCGCTAAATACTGGGATGGTGGTTATGCCATGGCGGGACTTTTTGGCCACGGTGATGCATTTATATTGCGTGATCCTAACGGCATTCGCCCTGCTTTTTTCTACGATGATGATGAGGTTTGCGTAGTAGCGAGTGAGCGCCCCGTAATTCAAACTGCTTTTAATGTCCCCTTGTCCGAAATCAACGAGATAACTCCCGGTCATGCTCTTATTATAAAGAAGAGTGGCGAAACAAGCCTAAAGCAAGTACGTAAGCCCGGCATTAAAACTTCTTGCTCTTTCGAGCGCATCTACTTTAGTAGAGGAAATGACGCGGACATTTACCGCGAGAGAATTGAATTAGGCCGTCGTTTATGTCCTAATATATTAAAGGAGGTAGACTTAGACCTCAAGCATACCGTCTTCTCTTTTATTCCCAACACCGCCGAAATTAGTTTTTACGGCATGGTAAAAGGGATGGAAGAATACCTCAACGAGGTGAAGCGCGAGAAAATATTAAAGTTTGAAGGTAAGCTTAACGCTGAAAAACTCGATCAGCTTTTAAGCATTCGTCCCCGCGTGGAGAAATCACTGTGGAAAGACGTTAAAATGCGCACCTTTATTACTCAGGATAGCAGTCGCGATGAGCTGGTAAGTCACGTTTACGATGTAACCTACGAAACAGTAAAATCGGACGACAATCTAGTGGTAATCGACGATTCCATTGTTAGAGGCACCACTCTCAAGCAGAGTATTCTTAGCATCCTCGACCGCCTTGGTCCCAAGAAAATTGTTATCGTTAGCAGCGCGCCGCAAATCCGCTACCCCGACTGCTATGGTATTAATATGTCTTTATTAGACGATTTTGCCGCTTTTAGAGCCGCCATCGCTTTATTAAAAGAACGCGGTTTGCAAAGCACAATTGACAAAGTTTACCAAGAGTGCTTGAAACAAAAAGATCTTCCAGACGGAGAGATTCGCAATTACGTCAAAGAAATATACGAGCCTTTTGAGCCACAAGAGATTTCTGATAAAATTGCCGAAATGCTTACTCCGGTTACCATGAAGGCGGAAGTGAAAATCATTTACCAAGGTATCAGCGATTTACATGCATCTACCCCCGAGCATAAGGGAGACTGGTATTTTACCGGCAACTTCCCGACCCCTGGCGGCAGACGAGTGGTAAATAAAGCCTTCTTAAATTATTACGAAGGAAAAAGGGAGAGAGCTTATTAATACTAAGTATTTAGTAGTTAGTAATTGGTTTTTTTCGCTTTCGCTAGATGCGCAGGAATGACAGTAGCGTTGATAATAACCTGAGTTCAATCCAACAATATTTCCCTGCGGAAGGCGAGCTTTTAAAAAACAGGTACTATTTTTATCCAAATCAGAAAGCTCATCTTCCTATGCACGCTGGCCCAGACCCTAAGGTTCTTAAAGAAATTATCCAAACCGAAATGCCTTTTGGCAAATACTCGGGCCGACGTATTTACGAGTTACCGGCGCATTACCTAGAATGGTTTTCTGGCAAAGGTTTTCCTAAAGGTCGCATCGGCGTGCTGCTTGAAACCATGTTTGTTATAAAAACCGAAGGACTGCAAGAGCTCATTCCTCCTTTGGTAAAAATGTATCGCCCCCGATGAAGAGCCTAATTATTACGCGTCGAAAGGAAAAAACCGACTGGACTAGTCTAGCCGTATTATGTCAACTGCAATACCCTTGGGACGAGGATTCACAGTTAGCAAAAACCCACTTTAAAGCCTATCATACGGGTAAATATCTGCATTTTCAGTTTAGCGCTTTTACAGATCAGGTACTCATCTACCGTAAGGTAAACGATAAATTAGAAGTGCGCTTTTCCGAACGCGTTGAACTTTTCTTTAGAGAAGATCCGAGCATGAAAAACTACTATTGCCTAGAAATGGATCCCGCTTTACGCGTATTAGATTATCATGCTCAGCATTACCGCCAGTTTAATCGCGCTTGGCAATGGCCCGATAATTTAAACCTTGTCTGCCACTCACAGGCAGATGCGTATATCCTGAGCGGGAAGATTAAGCTCCAAACTTTATCCGAGCTTAAATTACTAAAGGACAATGTTTTAGAAGCAGGTGTTTACCGTGGTCATGTTCTTTCTTTACAAGGAGAAGAGGCAGATATTCGCTGGTCTACTTGGGTGAAACCCGAGGCAGAAAAGCCCGACTTTCACATACCGAGTTCCTTCGGCCAGTGGCTTTTAGAAAAGTAATTATCTACTCACTTATCGTAATAATCTCTTTAGCATGTAAATCTTCGGCGGCGATTTTTACCAGATAACGCGCTAAGCTTTTACGCGAAATGGACCAGTTCGGCTTGGGATCTCCATTTTTACTAACCCTAACCTCATTAGCCTCCTTATCATTTAAACCCACCGGGCGAACAATGGTATAATTAAGCTGGGCATTTTGCACGATGCGCTCTTGACGGTCGTGGTCTTTGTACACTTCCCCAATTTTACTAGTACTAATCATCAACTTAAACCACCAAGGAATTTCTGCACGTGAATCGCCTACCCCCCAAGCCGACACCACAATAAGCCTGTGAACATTAAAGTGTGGGGCAAGATCTACCACATTCTGTATGCTTTTCGAGATCAAGTTATCGGGCGAAACTAGCTTTGACCATGGGTTTTCGCTGGCTCGTGAAATATTTAAAGCAGAAATTACCATATCACAAGATTCTAATGCCTTTTTCACATCTGCATAAGCGAAAGGAGTGCCTTGTACTTTTATGAGATTGGGGTGATCGATGCTAAAAGAATTTATTTCTCGTACCAAAGCTTTTACCTGCCAACCGCGGGCCAGTGCTTCTTCTACCACATGTACGCCTGTTCTACCGCTCGCTCCTAATATTAATACCTTCATAATTTACTCTCTCAGCTAATTTCATTTAATATCTCCAGCCTTAAATTCCTTTGGGTTTTGCCTTTACCTTTGCCGAAAATTCTGTCCTGGAAAAGAATAAGAAAATCTTGGCTCATGCGGCCCTGTTTGCGGTAGCGCTAATTTACGGACTTAACTACTCCATCGCCAAAGATGTAATGCCTAATTATATGCAACCGCGCGGCTTTATTTTAGTTCGGGTAACAGGGGCAGTTATTCTCTTTAATATCTTGTATTTCCTCTTTCCGCGCGAAAAAGTGGCCCGCGGCGATTACCTGCGTATTGCCTTGGCTGGATTTTTTGGCGTGGCCGCTAACCAGTTGTTGTTTTTTGAAGGCCTAAACCTAACTACCCCCATCAGCGCAGCCGTAATAATGACCACCAACCCTATCATGGTGCTTAGTCTTTCGGCTGTTTTTTTAAAAGTCCCCCTCAGTCCCGCCAAGATTATAGGTATTATTCTTGGCCTTAGCGGCGCTTTGAGCATAATTTACCAAGGAAGTAATGGCAGCCTTTTTAATAGCGGCGAATCGCTTGGCAATACTTTGGTCTTGCTCAATGCTTTTTCCTACGCTTCCTATTTAATTGTGGTTAAGCCTCTTATGGCCAAGTACAAGGCCCTTACGGTGATACGCTTGGTTTTTATTGCTGGTTTTATAATTGTAATTCCTTTTGGAGCCGAACAGTTTACTCAGGTAGAATGGAGTGCTATGCCTAACTTTATTCTTGGCGAGGTCTTGTTTGTGGTTGTGGCCACTACTTTCTTGGCCTATCTCTTTAATATCTACGCTCTAAAAACGGTTAGCTCCACTACCGTTAGCTTCTATATTTATTTACAACCTCTAATTGCGGCCCTTGCCGCTACTATTTTAGGAACCGATGAACTGCGCTTTAGTATGATTAGCTCAGCCATCTTAATTTTCAGCGGTGTTTATTTAGTCTCCTTTTACGGGCGGCGAAACTAAAATGCCTGCTTACCTTTGCATTTATGAAAGCACTGCATTCAATGACCGGTTTTGGCAAAAAAGTTTTGCAATTACCCGGTAAAAAAATATCTATTGAAATCAAGTCACTTAATAGTAAGTCGGCCGACATCAATTTACGTCTCCCTTCGCAGTATCGCGTTAAAGAGGGGGTTATTCGCCAGCACTTGGCGCAAACATTGTCTCGTGGTAAAATAGATTGCAGCATTTATACCGAGGTAACCGGCATAGAAAGTGCGCCGCAAATAAACGAGACCTTAGCTCATGGTTACCTAGAGCAGTTGAAAAAACTAGCCGACAGCACGGGCAGTACAGGAGACTTAATTGGCGCGGTAATGCGCATGCCTGATGTGCTTCAAAGTGCCGAAAGCGAACTTAATCCTAAAGAATGGGAAGCCTTAGAAGCCGGTTTACTAGAATGCTTAGGCTTAATTGAAAACTTTAGAGCAGATGAAGGGGCGCGTCTTAAAGAAGACATCGATATGCGCCTAGAAAACATCAGCCAAGGACTGGAGGCCATCATCCCCATGGAGGAGGAACGCACAACGCGTATCAAGGAGAAATTAATGCGTGGCCTAGAGCAACTCAAGGTAGAGGTGGACAAAGACCGCTTTGAACAAGAACTCATTTACTATCTCGAAAAATTGGATGTTACCGAAGAGAAAGTGCGCCTAAGAGCTCACCTCGATTATTTTGAAGAACTAATGGAAGCGGGCGAACAAGTAGGCAAGAAATTAGGTTTTGTTAGTCAGGAAATTGGAAGAGAAATCAACACCTTAGGAAGTAAAGCCAATCATGCTGGCATGCAAAAAGTAGTTGTCGGTATGAAGGACGAGCTGGAAAAAATTAAGGAACAGGTTTTAAACATCCTTTAAAGCAGCTTCTCGATGGCAGAAAAAAGCGGAAAACTCATCATCTTCTCGGCTCCCTCCGGAGCAGGAAAAACCACTTTGGTTAGGCATTTGCTTCAACGTGAAGAGCTCGGCCTATCTTTTAGCATTTCAGCCACTAGTCGTCCCGCTCGCGGGCAAGAAGAGCAGGGGAAGGATTATTACTTTATTAGTGATGAAAATTTTACTAAACGCGTTTTGCACGGTGATTTTATTGAATGGGAAGAAGTTTACGCCGGTACTAAATACGGCACGCTTCGCAGTGAAGTAGAACGCATTTGGGCAAAGGGTCAAACTGTGATATTTGATATCGATGTAGTGGGTGGTCTCAATCTTAAGAGCCTTTATGGCGATAAGGCTTTGGCTATTTTTGTAATGCCTCCTAGTGAGGATGAACTCGCCAAGCGACTGCGCAGCCGCAATACCGACAGTGAAGATAAAATTCGTCAGCGCCTAGCTAAAGCGCGCAAAGAAATTGGTCGCTCCGACCGTTTCGACCATATTCTGGTAAATCGAGATTTAGAAGTGGCGAAAAAAGAAGCTGAATCTCTCTTAAAAGTCTTCTTGGGAAAATGAAAAAAGTAGGCCTTTACTTCGGAACCTTTAACCCCATTCACGTGGGGCACTGCATTATTGCCCAGTATATGCTGGAAAATACCGATCTAGATGAGGTTTGGTTTGTGGTAACCCCGCACAATCCTCATAAAAAGAAGAGTAGTTTACTAGACGATTACCAACGCCTACATATGGTTAATTTGGCTATTGGCGAACATTATAAATTGCGAGTAAGCGATATAGAATTCTCCTTACCACAACCGTCCTATACCTCTGCAACGCTGGCCTACTTAAGCGAAGAGCATTCCGATATTAGTTTTAACCTCATAATGGGTGGCGACAATTTACAGAGCTTTAGAAAGTGGAAAAACTACGAGGCGATCTTAGCAAACCACGAGCTTTATGTTTACCCGCGCATTGGTGCTGATGGTGGCGATTTAGCCCAGCACCCCAAAGTGCATCTTACCGATGCTCCTATCGTGGAAATTGCTTCTACCGACATTCGTAAAGCGATTAAGGAAGGGAAGGACTTAAGCTTTATGCTACCTCCTGCGGTATGGGAGTATATTGATCAAGAGTTGTTTTATCGCTAGAAAAAGTTAGCCCCGACCCATTAAAATTGATCTAAAAAAACCCGAGAAATAAGCTTTTGCACTTCTCGGGTCCTAAATAAGATCATAGGCCAGTATTAATTCGCATGATAAAGCTATCCTATTTCCGACTCGGAAATAGCAGGCCTAAAAACGAAAGCCTTGCTGGTGCTTGCGCAATTAAAACCTTAGCGAATAGCACTCAAGTAGCGCGACTTGCAGACTTCGATATGGTGCAAATCGTGTCCTGCCATAACATAAGCCAAAGCTAAAGCTGAGGTTTCAGCTCCCGCCATTAGGCCACATGCCTGTAATTGCCTTTCATTAAAACCTTTTATTAAACTAAAAGCGGAAACTTTAACACTCTCGTATTCCTCCAAAATATCTTCGAAAGCTCTGCCGTTGGCATCCGAATTGGCCGCATACCTATCTTGGTCGTATCCCGCCAAAGCTTGTTTTTCCCCACGAGCAATTGCTAGAGCGCGATAAGAGAAAATACGATCGGTATCAATAATATGTAGAAGCACTTCTTTGATGGTCCACTTTCCCTCTGCATAGGTGTAATTCGATTCTGCCTCAGAAATAGAACGCCAAAAAGCAAGCGCATCCGTTAAACAGTTCTCCCATAGCTCAAGCAAAGGAGCATCAGCTAATTGGCTCAAATAATTTTTGAAATATTCGGGATGTTTTCCTTTTAAAATTGCAATATCCATTATGGTATCCATTTTATGTCCTTAAAATCGGGCATGCGCTTTTCTAAAAAGGCATTTCTTCCTTCTTTCGCTTCATCAGTCATATAGGCCAAGCGAGTCGCTTCACCGGCAAAAACTTGTTGTCCTACCATACCATCGTCGGTAAGGTTAAAGGCAAATTTCAACATCTTTATAGAAGTAGGAGACTTGGCCAAGATTTCTTGTGCCCACTCGTAAGCAGTATCTTCTAATTCGGCATGCGGAATGGCGGCGTTAACCATACCCATATCTACCGCATCTTGGGCTGAGTAATTTCTCCCTAAAAAGAATATTTCTCGCGCTTTTTTCTGTCCCACCATTTTGGCTAGATAAGCCGAACCATAACCACCATCAAAACTGGTTACATCGGCATCGGTCTGTTTGAAAATTGCATGCTCCTTACTCGCTAAACTTAAGTCGCATACTACGTGCAGACTATGTCCGCCGCCTACGGCCCAGCCCGGAATAACCGCAATAACCACCTTGGGCATAAAGCGAATGAGTCTTTGAACTTCCAAAATATTAAGACGAGGCATACCGGAGTCATCTACATAACCTTGGTGCCCGCGGGCATTCTGATCACCACCGCTACAGAAAGAGTAAATGCCATCTTTAGAAGATGGTCCTTCAGCGCTAAATAAGACTACGCCAATAGAAGTGTCTTCCCGCGCATCCAAAAAGGCCTCGTATAATTCACCCACTGTTTTCGGACGGAAAGCATTGCGTACATCGGGGCGATTAAAGGCAATACGCGCTACACCCGTGCCCGACTTTTGATAGGTAATGTCTTCGTATTCTTTAACAACTGTCCAGTTTACTGCCATCATTTTCAAATTTCCACAAATATAAGGAGGCTTAATACCATTTTGCCTAAGCCTCGCGAATAATTGCCGCTACACTTTAAGCCAAAAAAAAGCCCCTCCGTGGAGGGGAAATTAATCTGAACCGGATTTTATACCTAGCACAGGTTCGGAAGGGGCTTTAAATAGAGCTAAGGGCTAGGCAGCCTTATCTTTCTTAGCGCTTAAGAAGTTAATCTCGTTAGCTACTATTTCGGTGACGGAGCGCTTTTCTCCTTCTTTAGTTTCATAGCTGCGATTTACAATCTTGCCTTCTAAAACTAAATAAGAGCCTTTTTCAACGTAGCTCTCTACCATATTGGCTAACCCACCCCAAGCGATAACATTATGCCACTGGGTGTCTTCAATTTTCTCGCCTTTCGCATTTTTATATGCGTCGTTTGTGGCTAAAGAGAAACGTGCTAATTTACCCTTGGCGTCAAAGGATTTTACTTCTGGGCTTTGACCAACGTGGCCAATTAAGCTAACGCGATTTTTTAAATTACTCATCATGTAAGGTTTAAGTTAAATGAATATTGATTAGTGAAGCAAAACTGCGGGATAAAAAACAGGGAGTTGTTTTTTAAACGCTTAGAGAGTATTTAACTCGGAAGCTGCGATTGTTAAACTGAGTTTTAAAGCCCTTACCTTTGCCTCATGCTGAAGCCCCTAAAGCTTGCTCTAATCGAAATCGGAAGCTCTCACGACGAGTGCTTATATGCGCAGGTGGCTTATTTAAAAAGTCGTCCCCATTGTACCCTGCGCATTTATTGCTCCCCAAAAATTGCCGCGCGTATTGCTCCTTGGGCAGATGAGCAAGAAGTAGAAGTGCTCAAGCAGAAATTAGGCTGGCGCGACCTTTACCGTTTGTATAGAAGTATCAAAAAGGAGGGATTTACTACCGTCGTTTTTAACACTGGGCAAGGACCGCACATTCGTAAGCTGCTCCTATTCCCCTTCCCCAAAGCCATCACCTTTGTGGCCAGTATTCACAATATTAATCGTTTAGAAAGTAGTCGCAGTCAGAAAGCCATCTCCCGTAAGGTGCATAAATACCTAGTTTTAAACGATTACCTTTTAAAGCCGCTGGCAGAAAAAAATTACCCCCAACTGGAGTTTAGTAGCTATTATGCTATTCTATATCCTGCTTATCCCGAAATAGAGCTGCCCAAAGCTCCCGAGGAAATTTGGATTGTAATACCCGGGCAGGTGGAAAATCAGCGCCGGGATTATCCCACGCTGATTGAGGCTTTAAAACCGGGCGATGTACCCGCACATCTCCGTTTTATTTTACTCGGAGTTTCGGAACACGCACATGGCGATGGCGCAAGCTTGAAAGCCGAAATTGCCGCGGCCGGCCTAGAACAAAACTTTAAGTTGTGGAGCGACTTTGTGAGCATGGATACCTTTTATAGCTATGTGAAAAAGGCCGACTATATCATGCCGCTTATCCATGCCGACCACGATTCTGGTCGCACTTATCGCAGCCAGGTTTCGGGCACTTATAACCTGGCTTTTGCTTTTAAAAAATGCCTTTTAATGGAAAATGCCTACCAAGAGGTTGCGGACTTTAAAGACAGCGCTGTATTTTACCAAAAAAGCGACTTATCCTCCTTCTTAAAACAATTAGAAGCTAGTCCCTCCAAAAGTCTTTACCAATTGCCTAAGTGGAGTTTTTACTATCAAGCTGATCGGTATTTGCAATTTATTGAAAGCTAAAGAACAAGACTCTATTAATTTGCCAATAGAAATGGAAATCACTCACCCTATCAGCCTCAAGCCCTTTCAAATAGAACTGCTAAAGATGCACAGCGTGCTTGCTGTTCTTAATGCGGTGCAGTATGATTTACTGCGACTTTCAGACTATCTTGAAAACCCTGACGAACTCGAAAAGGCCAGTAATAGTCTGTTTTATTTTAGTGAAGATTTAAACGATCCGGCAAAAGCTTTTGGTAGGCTTGAAAGCATCAATCAGTTTTGTGATCAAATTTTAGCCGCCTGTGAAAGTGCCTTAGCTAAAAAAGGCAAATCTGAAGACACACACGGCCAAGAAGTGATAACGAACCTTAGCAATATATTTACCATCCTTAAGCTGCGAGCACAAGAGCTATGCAACCGAAAAGAGAACGGTGAAGCTTGGCAAGAATTCCCAATTGCAGAACTAGAGAACAACTTTCTTCATTCTTTCAATGCCATTGAGGAGAATGATCATGGCGCTTATAATCTGGTAAACAAGCTTGCCCAAAATTTCAAAGCAGAATCTCAGGTCAACTTTAAGCTGAGTAGTGAGAATAATAGCATTCTCCTCTTGCCACCCGTGTTTCTAGATGTGCTGCGCGATTTACTGATTAATGCCAGAAAGTACACGGCGGCCAATGGATTAATCTCGGCTAGTATTCACCAAAACAATAAAGAAATTAGCATAGTAGTAGAAGATTCGGGGCTAGGGATTCCCAACGACGAACTAAATGAAGTAGTAGGTTTTGGCTATCGCGCAGCTAATACAAAATCGCGACCTACTCGCGGCGGCGGCTTTGGTTTAAGCAAAGCCTATTACGTAACAAAAAGCTTTGGCGGACGCTTTTTTATAGACTCTCCAGTACCCGGGCAAAGCCATGGAACCAAAATTTCCATAAGCCTACCTTTGCCAACTAATTAAGCATTTACATTTGAACGAGGAACGCGCAAAAAAAGAAGCACTCAGTAAGTGGGTAGAGAGCTATTCGGACGAGCTTTTATCTTGGGCCGAATATAAGTTGGGGGCAAAAAACCTTGCGGAAGATTTGGTACAAGATTGTTTTATGGCCGCATACGAAGCCTACGATAAATTTGAAGGGCGCAGTAAGGCAAAGACCTGGCTTTTTGCCATTCTTAATCGCAAAATAGCCGATTATTACCGCAGCCATCAAAGCGATTTTAAAAACTACGCTGATCCCCATATCGCTAAAGCAGAAGGGCAAGTACAAAGCTTTTTTACCAGCGATGCACACTGGGAAAACATGGTGGTTGACCCTGTTTGGGAAGATGAGTCAGCCTTACTCGATCACGCTGACTTTCGCGCTAAATTTGAAACTTGCCTAGACGACTTACCGATTCTTTGGCAAGAAGTTATCAAGGCCAAATACCTGCAAAATCTTAAAGCCGATGAAATTTGTCAGGACTTAGAACTCACTACGACCAATTATTGGCAGATCACTCACCGTGCGAAGCTTTTACTAAAAAAATGTATTGAAATTTACTGGCAATGAAAGCTTTACAAACCATTATGCTCTCCTGTGTAAAAGCCTCAGAATATCTAAACCTGAAGGAAGAGAAGGCCCTCAGCTTTAAGCAAGGCCTGCAGCTTAAAATGCACCTTTTAGCTTGCAAAACTTGCCGGGCCTACGAAAAGCAAAGCGAGACGATAAAGACAATGTTTGGTCGCTATCAGGAGAAGGTGGCCGGCCAAAGCAAAAACAAGCCCTTTAAAAACCTTGTGAAAAATAAGGTAGAAAAACTTTAATCTTAATATAGGCCTAAATGTCTGATTTATATGCTCTTAATCCTGTGTCCCCCAAATTATAGATGACCCCTGAGTTAACCCAATGTTACCCCAGTGTTAATTATTTAGTATATTGCCCATAAATTCATCATTATGGCCAAAACAGTTTACTCCGAAAAACAACATTATCTCTCCAAAAGGAATTTCCACATTGCTTTAGCGCTCGAGCTGTTTCTAGTTTTAGAAATTGCTTATCAAATTTATGCGCAGCCGGCCAAATTGCTTTCACCCACCGTATTGATTTTACTGGCCACTACCCTGCTTGTCTTAACCGCTATACTTTGGTTTCTGCATCAGCTTTCTTTAAAAACCAAAGTCACTAACAAGGGAATTTCCTTTAAAATGAAACCTTTTCAGCAAAAACAAAGAAAATTGAAGTGGGATCAAATTGCACATTGTAAAATGGTGAGTGACCCCAATCTTTTGAGCTGGAACGCCGGCCTAGAAAACTCTTGGCAGGAGAAAAAATTTACTTTAAATGCCCGTAATGGCATCGCCTTAACTACCGTAGAAGGCGAACGCTTATTTATTGGCAGTGCTAATCTTAAGGCTCTGAAAGAAGCTATTGAAAATGGAGTAGCCAAATACCAAGCGAAGCATGCTTTTATAAATGCCAGTTAAGTAGCAAGAGAGATAGACCTTACACTGGGTTTGAAATTCTTAAAATGTTATTTGCCTTCTTAGCCATAAGTCTGTTAAAACATATTTTTTTCTTCCGATTTTGTCAGTATACTCATCCGGCCCCGACCATTTAAATGAGTAACAGAAATGACATGAAGAAAAATCTTAAAATAAAAGTCACCTTTCTACTTTTAGCAGGGCTATTAATTAGCCTTGTTACGGGCTTCTATCTTTACAATATGCCCGACCGCGATATAGCCGCTAGTGAGAGTGACTTCACCCTTTCGGTAGATGCGCTCGTAGATGAGTTTCTGGAAAACACCAAGGCGGCGAATAACAAATACCTTGACGAAAGCGGTGAATCTAGTATCATCACCATCTCTGGTCCACTGGCCGATATAAGTGAAGATTTTAACGGTCAAATCGTATTACTTCTCAAAAGCCCATCTGCACAAGCGGGCATTAGCGCAACCTTAAATAAAGACAGCCCTAGCCGTATAAAAGACTTTGTAAAAGGTAATTTATACCAGCTAAAGGGGGTGATTCGCTCTGGCGCTAATTACGATTCTGACCTAGAAATGTATGAGAATGTCATTCTCGAAAAGTGTGAAGTAATCAATCCTCTATAATCTAAATAACAAGCATGAAAAAATTAATTCTCCTTATTACACTTGCCCTTTTTGTTGGCTCAGCCTTTAGCCTTGACAGCAAAAAAGTGAGCAAACAAACCCACATCAAATTCTTTAGCAGCACCCCCGCCGAAGATATCGAAGCACATAATTATAAAAGTATTGCCACGATGGATACCGAAACAGGCGGATTAGTTTTCTCCGTGCCCATGCAAAGCTTTGACTTTGATAAGCGATTAATGCAAAAGCACTTTAACCAAGAGAAGTTCCTAGATACCAAAGAGTTTCCTAAGGCAAAGTTGATTGCTAAAATTATCAATTTTGAAACAGTAAACTTTAAAGAAAACGGCAGTTATAAAGTGCAAATTACTGGTGAAATGACCATTAGAGGAGTCACCCAAGAATTTAATGGCAATGGCTCAGTTAACATTAAGGAAGATGCCATCGACCTCGACTCAAAATTTATGCTTACTCTCGCCGATTACGGAATCGCCTTCGAAAAAGGAAAACCCGCTAAGAACATCGCTAAAGAGGTAGAGGTTACCGTAGAAGCTAAATTTTAATCACAAAATCTAATTATGAAGTATTCAATTTCTCTCTTTCTATTCATTCTCAGCTTAAACCTAAGCGCCCAAGATTTCCCCTCCGTGGAAGAGGTTAAAGGCCTTGCCGTAGGCAGCGAAGTGGAAGATTTCAGCGCGCTTTCGCAAGATGGCGAAACCTTTAAGCTAGAAGAGGCCCTAAAAGAAGGCCCCGTAGTGGTAGTGTTTTACCGGGGACAGTGGTGTCCTTATTGCAACCGTCACCTCAGCGCTTTAAACGAAAACCTACAAGCCATTGAAAACAAAGGCGCACAGCTAATAGCCATATCCTCCGAAAAGCAGGAAATGTTGATGAAAAGCGCGGAAAAAACTGGTGCTAGCTTTAGCCTACTAACCGACAAGGATTTTAAAATTGCCGAGGATTTTAAACTGGCCTTTCTGCCTTCCAGCGGAACCCGCCTTAAATACAATACCATTTTAGGCGCAGATCTTGACGAAGCACAAACGGATGATTCCGAGCGCTTACCCGTGCCTGCCACTTATATTATTGGTCAAGATGGCACTGTATTATGGCGTCACTTCGATAGAGACTATAGCCAGCGTGCTAGCCCAGAAGAAATTTTAGCTAATTTACCTTAAGCAGCGTGCCCCTTGCACGGACCGGAATTTTAATAGCCCTCGCCTGGCCCGACACCTATTGCAAAGGCACCGGTGCTTGGTATGATACACTAGCCGAAAAGCTGCACATTAGTAAAAACAATTATTACCGAGTTGGTCACGCCGCCTTAGTTTTGGTTGATAGCGATAATGATAGAGCCGAATATTTCGATTTCGGTCGCTATCATTGTCCTACTGGCTTTGGTAGGGTACGCTCTGCTATTAGCGATCACAACTTAGGCTTAAATTTTAGGGCGCAAATTAAAGCCGACGGACATTTGGCGAATCTTGCCGAGCTTTTAAGTGAGCTAAGTAACATGCCGCAGTGCCAGGGCGAAGGCCCTCTTATTGCGGCACAAAGCCTGGTGAGTTATGAAAAGTCCCGTGCCTATATCGCAGAACTAGAAGAGCAAAAACTTATTCCCTATGGTCCCTTTGTGAGAAAAGGAACTAATTGTGCGCGCTTTGTGCTTGGCACTTTAGACGCTGGTTTTGAATTTTATAACTGGCGCTTGAAACTGGCCAAGTACCCTTCCCCTTTACCTCTATTTCTAGTCAAAAGTTTAGGTAGTACCTGCTTGGCTTCTAAGCTAGCAAAGCCCCATTATCCTTGGTCTATCCAAGCGGGTATTCCACAGCCTTAAACGAAGCTAAAAATCGACCAAGAATTTGAAATATCTCAGCCTTTTACTGCACCAAAATCACGCGAATAAAAGGAGGACAAAGCCTAGTTAATTTACTGCAAAAGGAAAAATAGTTTGCGTCGAAATTGGTCTTTTAGGATTGTATATTTGTGAAAACAGATCATCCTTGACAAGCTTTCTTCAAAACGCCGCTGCTTTTATTCTTAAAGATTCCCGCCCCCTGCATCGCCTAGCGATCGTAATGCCTAGCCGTCGCGCGGCAGTATTTCTCGAACGCGAGCTGAGCAGACAAATCGATAAGGTGCAAATTGGCCCACGCATTCTTACCATCGAAGAGCTGGTTTTAGAAAGCACCGGCCTGCAAAGTGAAGAAACGGCTGCCCTCTTTTTTAAGAGCTATGAAGCCTATACACAATCGGTAGATAAGACCGAAAGCTTTGACGAGTACAGTAAATGGGGGCGTTTATTTTTAGCAGATTGCAATGAAATTGATCGTCACTTAGTAGATGCGGAAAATCTATTTTCTTACCTCGCTGACGTTAAACGCATCGAAAGTTGGGATCTCGAACCGGGCGAGTCTAACGAACTAATAAAAGAGTATTTAGCCCTTTGGCCGCGCTTGGCTAAGGTTTATAAAAAATTTACCGCTGGTCTTTTAGCAGAAGGTCGGGTTTACCAAGGTCTGGCTTATCGCGAGATGCATGGAAACTTAGATCGTATCTGCCTTGAGCTGAAAGAACAATATGATCACCTTTACTTTTTAGGCTTTAATGCCCTTAATCGTGCAGAGGAAGAAATATTTTTACGCCTCTTTGAAGAAGGAATGGCGGATTTCTACTGGGATATTGATCGCTATTATTTTGAAGATCTAGAACATGAAGCCGGACAATTTTTACGTCAATCGCCCTTAATTCGTCGTCTTAAAGGTCAAGAGCGTTTTTATGGTTTGCATCAAAAACTAAAAGAAGGCAAACGAAAAGTAGAAAGTATTGCCGTGCCTGGCAATAATCTGCAGGCTCATATTGCCAATGGTCTTTTAGGAGAATTAAGCGAAGAAGAGCAGAATGAAACGGCGATGGTTATGGCCGATGAAGCTCTCTTAAGCTCCTTCTTAAACACCTTACATCCCAATATTGCCACCTTTAACCTCACCATGGGTTTGGGTTTAGAAAACTCTCCTTTAAGCGGGTTTTTTGAACTTTTATTGGAGTTTCCCGTAGAAGCGGAACGCAGTAACAGAAGCGACAAAAATGGCTCCCCACGTTATTACCACCGTAAATGGGACTCACTGCTCAGCAGTTTTGTGATTCGTCGTATTAACCGCGAAAACCCACAGGCTCCTGATAAGATTAAGCAGAAAATAAAGAAGACCAATGCCATCTTCCGCTCTTTTGCCGAACTGGAACTAGAGAAGATTTTAGCACCTTTTCCCGAAAGCTATTTTTCAAAAGACCTATCTGCCCACGAGCGCTTTAAGATATTAGCACAGGCTTGTTTGGAGCTGAAAGACATTTTTGATAGCAGTCAAAATTTGAGTGAAGCTCTCTTTGGCTTTTACAGTCTTTTCAATCAATTAGCCGATCTTTTAGAGCGCTATCCTTATGTAGAAAAGTTTGAAACAGCCCTGCAATTATACCGCGAAATTCTGCCCGACTTAAGTCTTGATTTAAAAGGCGAGCCCCTAAAAGGTTTGCAGGTAATGGGCATGTTGGAAACACGAAGCCTCGACTTTAAGCGCTTGGTTATTTGCTCTTTAAACGAAGGGATTCTCCCTAAAGGCCGCAGCGAAAATAGCCTCATTCCTTTTGATGTAAAAAAGAAATACAAGCTCCCTACCTATTTAGATAAGGATGCGGTTTATGCCTACCACTTCTACCGCCTTTTGCAGGGAGCAGAAGAGGTTTACCTTTTACATGGCACCTCTGAAAAAGGTATTGGCACCGCCGAAGCTTCCCGCTTTATTGAGCAAATAAAGATTGAGTGGCCGCATAAAAATAAGCAGCTAAGCTTTACCGAACGCATTATTAGTAGCAAGGCAAAGTTGAGTTCTTCGGACGATTTGATCATCGAAAAAACCCCGAGCTTAATGGAGCGCTTGGACGAGCTGGCGGAAAAAGGACTTTCCCCCACCGCCTTAATTAGCTATTTGCGTGACCCTCTAAAATTTTATTTCGAACGTGTGTTGCGCCTTTATGAGGAAGAGGAATTAGAAGAAGAAATTGAAGCGCGCGTGCAAGGTATTGCCCTGCACGAATTGCTAGAAGAATTCTACACCCGCGACGGTGTCGCTTTTACCCCTAGTCCTGAAGACGCCCTTTTTAGCTTAAAGCAAGAAAAGTTGAGAGCCAAGATCTACCAAAAATTGAAAGATATTTTAGGCGAAGCGGAGATTGAAACTGGGCCTAATTTACTCACTCTGGAAACTTTAAGCATGATGCTTAAGCGCTTTCTTGCTTATGAGAAGAGGGAGTTAGAAAAGCATCCCGACCGCATTTTTGTGGCCAATGAAAGGGAGATGACAGGAAGCATTAACCTTAACTCGGGCAAGGTGATTAAGCTTAAAGGTACCGCCGACCGCATAGAAAGCTCCGAGAAGGGTATTCGGATTGTGGATTATAAAACAGGTGCTAAAGGCGGATCTGCCTATCGTATTAGCACTAAAAAAGGCGCCAGCTTAGCCGATTTTATTAAGAAGCCCGAGGCTTTGCAATTAATGCTTTATGCCTACCTCTATCGACAAGAAAACCCTCAAAGCAACAGTGTTGTGGGCGCAGCCATTTTAAGCTTACGCAAGCAAAATGACAATCCCATTGAGATGGCTTTAGGCAGCAAAAGCGAAATGGATGCGGAGTTTGAAGCGGAATTTAGCGAAATATTAAAAGCCCTTTTAGAAGAGCTGTTTAATCCCGATATTCCCTTTAAGGAGAGAAGCGATGACCCAGAAGAAGATGACCATGGAAATTAGCAAAAATGAATTAATAACAGCACAAGAAGAACTTAAAGAACTGATTCATAATACCAGTGTTTTAAAGAGCACCGCGCTTAATGCCTTGGTAGGAGTGGATATTTACTTTAAGTGCGAGAACTTCCAAAAAACAGGTTCCTTCAAGGCGCGTGGAGCCAGTAATGCCCTGCTAAAACTATCGCCCGAAGAGCGCAGCTTAGGAGTGGCGACGCATAGCTCGGGTAACCACGGACAGGCCTTAGCATGGGCAGCGCAACGTTTGGGAATAAAATGTTGGGTGGTTATGCCCGAAAACTCTCCTGCCGTAAAGGTCGCCGCCGTAAAAGGCTATGGTGCCGAAGTACATTTATGTGCCGCCAATCTCGCAGCACGCGAAACCGGATTAAAAGAAGTGCAGGATCGTACGGGAGCCTTGTTTATTCCGCCCTATAACCATCGGGATATTATAATTGGTCAGAGTACCGCGGCAGCGGAATTACTAACCGAACAACCTGACTTAGATGCGATTTTCGCTCCCGTTGGCGGCGGTGGTCTGTTAGCCGGCACGGCCCTAACAGCGCATTATTTTTCTAAACACGCGAAAGTATATGCGGCTGAGCCTGCTGGCGCAGATGACGCTTATCGCTCCTTTTATTCGGGCACTTTGGTAGAGGAGCATGAACCTAATACCATTGCCGATGGCTTGCGCACCACGGTCGGGCCAATTAACTTCCCGATTATTCAAGAGCATGTAAGCGCCATTTACACTTGTGAGGATGAAGAAATCATCGCCGCTATGCGCCTCATTTATGAGCGCCTAAAAATTGTTATAGAGCCTAGTTGCGCGGTGCCATTGGCTTGCTTGCTAAAAAATGCAGCCAACTTTAATCGTAAAAAAGTAGGGATTATACTAAGTGGTGGAAATGTAGATTTAGGGGAGCTGCCATTTTAACCTGAGTTCGACCTAAAATAATAGCCTCAGACCTATTCTAAAAAGCGGTTTTTAGGTTTTGAATACTACCCGAATCAGTTTAAATAGCGCCTATAGAAAATGGCCGCTCAGCTTTTTTAGAATAGTCTCTCACAAAACCAGAATTTTTAATCTCAAGCACCTCGCCTGCAACATTAACGTTTCCCTTAAAGCCATCATTACAATCTACTTGCAGCTTCAAATTTTCGATTTTTCCATTTCCATAAAACTCCGTCTCTGAAAAATCTACGGTAATGTTTCTTTCTGACTTAAATTCTGCTGCTATTTTTATCAATTCAGACTCAGTGGTGTTCTCAGTAATTAATAAAAATACTTTTTCAGAGTTAGTTGAGTAAGTTGTTTCAGACTCCTTCGCACAACTCAGCATGAGAATTCCGATTAAAAATAAAGCTGCCTTTTTCATTTCTTTCTGTTTTCGTTCAATATTAGCATTGCAAATTCACACGTGAGTTTTAGGGAACATTCCTTTAAAACCCTGATTTTTAGGTAAATTCATCTAATTATATCAAATTCATTTTGAAACTACAAATCATCCCCTATTTAAATGCTCCGCCAGTCCATAGCCCATGCTAAAACAGGCCTGCAATAAATAGCCTCCCGTAGGAGCATCCCAGTCTAACATTTCGCCAATACAGTACTGCTGTGGCAGTGCTTTCAGCTGTAAGTTTTCGTCTACCTCGCTTAAGCTTATCCCTCCTACGGTAGAAATAGCCGCATCTATTTCGCTACTGCCGATGACTTCTAAAGGAAAGGATTTAATCTTTTGTGCCAGCTTATCTTTTTCTAAAAACTCCTCTTTAGGCAGGTAAGCCTTTAGCAAGGCTATTTGGGTGCTACTTAGTTTTAAGTCATTCTTTAAGCTATCACTGATTCTTTGATAGCGCGAGCGTTTCAGTTTTGAGAAGACCTTTCCTTCTGTCAAAGTAGTTTTGAAGTCTAGGTAAATTGTAGCCTTTTTTCCTTGGTTTAATCTGTGCCTTATTATGGGACTAAGGGCATAAATAGCATTGCCCTCCATCCCCTCTTTGGTAATAACCGCCTCTCCCTTTTGTGTTTTCCGACCGCAAGAAATGGCAATGTTTTTTAGCGGTGCACCTTCATGTCTCGCAATAAAGTCTGCCTCCCAATCAATGGTATAAGCACAATTTGACGCTTGAAAAGGAATGGTTTCAATACCCCTATCTGCGAAAGCGGGAAGCCAAGTGCCATCAGAACCAGTAACCTTCCAACTGCCACCGCCTAAAGCAAAAATCTGAATATCGAATTTTACCGATTCTCCTTCTTTAAAGCTTAGGGCATTATTCTCGCCCCAACCTTGCCATGTTTTTCCGTATTCAATCTTTACTTGCTTTTCTGCTAAAAGCGCCTCAATGGCCTGCAGCACCTCAATGGGTTTGATGCCCTTAAGTGGGAAAACTCGGTTGCTAGTGCCGATATACATAGGAATACCGATTAATTCTAGCCAATCTTGTAGATCCTGATTACCAAAATTTAAAAGGGTTTTTTCTAAAAATGAAGAGGGCGTATAACGCTTAATAAAATTCTGCATTCCCTCGGCATGGGTGAGGTTAAAACCTCCCTTGCCCGCGACTAGAAACTTTCTACCGAGCGCTTTTTTTTTTCAAAGATGGTTACCATGTACTTTTCCTGATCCAAGAAAGCCGCCACGGCCATTGCCGCCGGTCCACCACCAATAATAGAAACTGATTTTTTCATTTTCATCTATTGTCCAAAAATATCAATATTAAAGTCACAGGTTACGCTTAATTCCGTTTTCTTGGTAATATTCTCTAAACGCTCTTCGGCGGTGCTCCAATAATAAGGGGTCATTTTTAAAAGAGAAAGCAGATCTGCCGCAGAGCCAATTTCTATTTTAAAGCTAGTACGCTCACGGTGTAAATGCTGGAAGGAACCCGACATCTTCTCTTGAATGTTGGTGGTATGCGGCCTAAAGTTCTCGTAAATCAGCTCGGCTATCTCACGTAAGTGATTGGGGGCAGGACTAACCACAATGGCATAGCCTTGTGATGATAAAATACGCTTAAACTCCTCATCCATTACGGGAGAAAACACAGATAAAATAAGGTCTACACTGGCATCGGCCACGGGTAAATTATAAACGGAACTAACAAAGTAGAAATTGCTTTTATATTTACCCGCGGCATTTTTCACCGCGTATTTTGAAATATCAGTGCCCCAAATTATTGTGCTTAAACCGGGAAGCTCATTCAAAGCTTTTTGGGAATAATAGCCCTCACCGCAGCCGGCATCAAAAGCAATAATATCGGTAGATTTAAAGGATAGTTTCGCCGCTACTAGGTTTTTAATACTTTCTATTAGAGGATCGTAAAAGCCCAATTCTAAAAACTCCCGGCGTGCGGTAATCATCATCTGATTGTCCCCTGGGTCTTTCGACTTCTTCTGGTTGACCGGTAGTAAATTCAAATAACCTTGTTTCGCTAAATCAAAACTATGCTTGTTTTCGCAAACATAAGTTCTCTCTTCAGATGCGGCTAAAGGACTTTGGCAATATGGACAGATTAAGATGGACATTTAAATGAGCAAGAAGCCTATTCGGTTTTATCGGTTTCGGATCTCAAAAGATCCTGCTAAAATAGTTTGCAATTATAAGTCATAACGCACACCAAAAAGCAAGTAGCGCGGTAAAACATTATAGGCGGTGGTAGAAATTAAGTTGGCGCTTAAAGCGTCCTCTCTAATAATCTCGGTATTTAAAATATTGAGGCCTTCTACACTAAAGAGCCAAGCACTCCCTTTTTTTTGGTACTCTAAACTAGCGTTTAGAAAATCAAAACTGGTGCGGGTATCGCTGCCCGGGTTCCCGTAATTATTATAGCTATAATCAACCCGCGCTACAAAGTTTTTTAGAAAAACGGCACTCAACTCGGCGCTAGGAGTGTGGGTGGTAAAAACACTTTGGCTGCGTGCCCCGCTGTAATCACTTTGTCGGAAAGTATAGCGAAGATCGAGGTTCGGCCACTTATCGAAATTGGTTCCAAACCCTACCCGATAGTTCTGAGTGAAAGTATTATTGGTGTTTAATACATCGTTTACGGTATTCTCAATAGTGAGGTAAGAATAGGAAACCCTTGCGTCGGTTTTAAACTTCTTAAACTTACGAGAGTAAGAACCAAAGCCAGTAATAGACTCATTATAGCCGATAGCATTAATGGGCGAAAAAACCTGTTGCAAACCGATGTATTCCACGGAATTGTTAATGGGATCTAGGGTACGGGAGTAATTGATGCCCGCAAATACAGTGGTAAAATTGAAGAGATTAAAATCGCGGTAGAATAAAGCTAAGTTATGTGAGCGGGCATAGTCTAAGCTATCATTGCCAGTAAACAAACTGTTATACCCCGTTAAAATCAGACCATTCATTATTTGATTAACATCA
>Ga0306912_1000017_pt1 | contig 95032 bp, 89 predicted proteins | sample AntRauFillE10628_FD_190443 | JGI IMG/M metagenome (GOLD analysis project Ga0306912, IMG submission 190443) | Saline lake microbial communities from Rauer Islands, Antarctica - Metagenome Filla E10 #628 (v2) (version 2) | ecosystem: Environmental > Aquatic > Non-marine Saline and Alkaline >...
CAAGGAGAGTCGCTTCGCAAAGGAATTATTAAACAATAGATAAAGTAAAATTAACTATCATTGTCTAGTCTTTTAAAGTGGCACCATTACTCCGAAATCAGTGGCACGGTCAGACCGAAATAGCCAGCAATCACCCTCTCAATACTCACTACTAATAGCGCAGCGGTCTCAAGACTTTTTAAAGCGGTCTCAATATTGGGAGCGCAGCGAGCCTACATTATTCATCTTGCATGAAGTGGCTGGGGAAATCACGACTAACATGCAAAACTCGAACAATCAAAATGTACTCGTCTTTTAATCTATAAAAGACTATATGACTTTCCTTACGAATAGAGCGTAGCCCTTTTTTTATTTCATCCCGCTTATTACCCAAATCATTATTATTGACGAGTAACATAAAGAGACTCTCAAAAGTTATCAAATATTCTGCTGCTCTGTCTAAACCAAAATTAGAAATAGAATATTCTAAAATTAACTCTAAATCTTGATCGGCTGCTTCACTTAATTGATACGTTTTAATTTGACTTGAGGCCAAAACTATTTATTTTCTTGTTCTTTCTTTTTCGCTCCAATAATTTCAGAAACACTTCTTGTACTAAGGGGTCCATCCCAGCCTTTCGCAATCTCGCTCTTTAAATCTTCTAAAACCTTGTTGCGATAAACCTGATGTAAACGCAAAGCGTCACGCACGAGCTCACTTGCATTTTGATAGTCACCCATTGAAATTTGTGCAGCAATATATTCCTCTTGCTTGTTTGTTAAACTAACATTCATTTGATGTCGGATTTATTAAACTAATATAACAATCATGTCGATATATGACAAATATAGACAATAGCTAGTATTTTATTAATCAGATTGCTCTCTAAGCTATTTATTAGCATCTGGTCTCTTTTAACCATAAAAGAATGTCCATTGAATCCCCTTTAAAGAAAAAAACACCCCTACTTACCAATAGCCAATCCCACTACCCACGGCTAATAGCACAGCGGTCGAAGTACTTTAAACCAAGAAGTCGCAGCTGCCGCAGCTTAGTTTTGCATTACCACCAAGTACTAACGAGAAATCGCAGCTGCCGCAGCTCTTTTAACGAGTAGTTAATATCAACCAAATCCCCCTCGAAGAAAAAAACATCCCTACTTACCGTCCAGCCGATCTCAATACTCACTACTATTAGCGCAGCGGTCTCAGTACTAGGAGCGCAGCGACACCACCATCTCACTACTCACTACTATAAGCGCAGCGGTCTAAATACTAACAATGCCACCTTGGCACAAAAATTCAATGGCAGATTTTTTGAAAAACAATAGGAAAAATAGAATACAATGAGTGCCAAAAACACTGTTGACGAAAACAATACTTCAGAAGAACAAAAGCTAAACGAAGAGCAAGTTCAAGAAGAAACCCAAGCGGCGGAAGCGACTGAAAACGCAGAAACAGAGAGCCCCGAGCTACCTGAAGAAGACGATAAGATGGCGAAAATTATAGCCCTAGAAGAAGCTCTAGCGCAAGAAAAAGATCAGAAATTGCGCCTTTATGCCGATTTCGAAAATCATAGAAAGCGTACCGCAAAAGAAAGAGTGGAACTCTTTGGCAGCGCTAACCAAGAATTAATGTCAGCCTTACTGCCAATTGTAGACGATTTTAATCGTGCTTTAAAAAATGTGGAAAATAGCGAAGCCGAAGAAGGCATTCGATTGATCTACCATAAGTTCGAAAACGTTTTGCAATCAAAAGGTCTTAAGCCCATGGAAAACACCACGGGTCAGGATTTTAACGTAGACACTATGGAAGCTATTACCCGCATTCCTGCGCCTAGCCCTGAGCAAAAAGGCAAAGTAGTTGACCAAATCGAACAAGGATTTTTCTTGGGAAATAAAATCATCCGCTACGCACGTGTAGTGGTAGGAGAATAAAATTATGGCAAAAAGAGATTATTACGAGGTTTTAGGAATAAGTAAAGGCGCAAGCGAAGGCGAAATTAAAAAGGCCTATCGCAAACTTGCCATTCAGTACCATCCTGATAAAAACCCAGACGATGCAGAAGCAGAAAATAAATTTAAAGAAGCGGCAGAAGCTTACGAGGTTTTAAGCGACCCGCAGAAAAAAGCCCGTTACGACCAGTATGGACATGCTGGCATGGGCGGTGCAGCTGGTGGTGGCTTCGGCGGCGGTGGCGGCATGAACATGGATGATATCTTCAGCCAGTTTGGTGACATCTTCGGCGGCGCTTTTGGTGGCGGTGGTGGCTTTGGCGGTCGCGGTGGACGTGGTGGATCAGGTCAACGTGTTTTTAAAGGATCAAACCTACGCGTTAGGGTAAAGCTTACGCTGGAGGAAATTGCCAATGGCGTTACCAAAAAGCTGAAAATTAAGCGACTAGTTCCCGCTGATGGTCTAAAATTTACTTCTTGTAAAGCCTGTGGTGGTCGTGGTCAAGTAAACCGCGTTACCAATACCATTCTTGGTCAAATGCAAACGGCTAGTACTTGTCCTACTTGCGGTGGCTTAGGTAAAACCTTAGAAAACCGTCCCTCTGGTACCGACGAACACGGCATGACTCGCAAAGAGGAAGTGGTGGAAGTTAAAATACCAGCCGGTGTAGGTGAAGGCATGCAACTTAAAGTAGCAGGCAAAGGAAACTCTGGCCCCATGGATGGCGTAAACGGCGACTTAATAGTAGTTATTGAAGAGCTGGCACATGAGTTCTTACAACGCGACGGACAAAACTTACATTACGATCTTTACATCAGTCTTCCCGATGCAGTAGTAGGTACTAAGATAGATGTACCTACCGTTAGTGGTAAAGCGCGCATTAAGCTAGATGAAGGAACGCAGAGTGGTAAAATTTTACGCTTACGCAATAAGGGTTTACCGAGCGTGGATAGTTACGGAACGGGCGACCTAATGGTGCACGTTAATGTGTGGACTCCTAAAGATCTTTCTTCGAAATACCATAAAATGTTTGAAGAAATGCAGGAAGATCCTCAATTTAGCCCCAAGCCCGAGAAAGGCGATAAATCCTTTTTCGATCGCGTAAAAGAAATGTTCAGCTAAGTATATGTTAAGAGCGGAAGGACTGCATAAATCATACGGCGATCATATCGCTTTGCATCATTTAGACTTAGCAGTCGAGCGAGGTAGTATCTTCGGACTGCTTGGCCCTAATGGTGCAGGAAAAACTTCCTTTATCCGCATTATCAATCAAATTACAGCACCCGATAGCGGACAGCTTTTCTTTAATGAGGAAAAGCTGTCCGCTTCACATATTAAGAAAATTGGCTATCTGCCGGAAGAGCGGGGACTTTACCCCAAAATGAAGGTGGGGGAGCAATTGCTCTATTTAGCACGATTAAAAGAAGTAGAGAAAAGTCAGGCCAAAGAAAGAATCCTTCAGTGGTTGAAAGACTTCCAGTTAATGGACTGGAAAGACAAAAACGTAGAAGAGTTAAGTAAAGGCATGGCACAAAAGGTGCAATTTATTGCCACCCTACTCCACCAACCCGAATTACTCATTTTAGACGAGCCTTTTACCGGCTTTGATCCTCGTAATACGGAAATCATCAAGAAGGAAATACAAAGGCTGCGCGAAAATGGCACAACCATTATTTTCTCCACCCATCGCATGGAATCGGTAGAGGAAATATGCGACTCCATTGCTCTAATCAATAAAGGGCATAAAATACTGGAAGGCTCACTGATAGACATCAAACAACAATTCCGTAGTGGTCATTATGACTTGGTAATAGAGGAGTCAGAATTAGGCACTCTCCCTCAGGGCATTAAAGTTTTAAATCAAGAATCCATTCAAGGTAAACTGCATTTAAAGTTAAAGTTAGAGCCCGAGGATAAAAAAGGTTTATTACAATACTTAAGTACTAAAAACCTTCATCTTTTCCGCGAGGAAGAGCCTAAACTGCACGATATATTCATTCAAAGTACGGCCGAAGAATGAAGAAAATAGGACTAATCATTCAGCGCGAGTTTAGCACGCGCGTACGTAAGAAATCATTTATCATTCTCACCGTTTTGGGGCCAATTTTATTGGCTGCCATAATGTTTCTACCCGCTTATTTAGCAAGCCTACCCACCGATGAGCGCATTATTACCGTTTTAGACGAGTCCATTCTATTAGATTTCGAAAAAGGTAAAGATGAAGTGCGACTGCGTTATTTACCCCCCGATAAATTTGATTTTGAATCTGCGCAAGCATTTTCTGAAGCACAGGGTGATTATGCCTTTATGCACATTCCTCTCAGTGAGGGCGGTGACCCCGACTTTGTGGCTCGTAATACACGATTAATGCGCGCCGGAGATATCAGCATTAGCGTGGAGAGCTACCTAGAAAATACCCTAGAAAAATACCTTCAAAAAGAAAAGCTAAAAGCGGCTGGCGTAGATCCTGAAATAATTGCCCGTACAAAAACCAAGGTTAATTTACGGGTTATAAATACCGACGAAGGTTTAGAAACGGAAAATGCGGCTATTATTAAAATGGCCATCGGCTATGTGGCTGCCTTTGCTATTTACATCTTCATCTTCTTATACGGTGCCCAGGTTATGCGTGGCGTTATTGAAGAAAAAACGAGCCGAGTTATCGAAATAATGGTATCATCGGTGCGTCCTTTTGAAATGATGAGCGGAAAAATTATTGGCATAGGTCTGGTGGCTCTGCTACAGTTTACCATTTGGATTAGCCTCGGTATTTTGTTTTACATTATTACCGTGCAGCTTTTTATTGATCCGCAATTAACGGCCCCAAGTTTATCGGCCGGGGCAGGAGCTAACAATGCGGTAGTGGATGGTTTGATGGCCGATAATGCCCTGCTTGGCATTTACTCCTCTCTACAGAGCATCGACTTCTTTGGCATAATCGCTAGCTTTATATTCTACTTTATTTTCGGATACTTACTCTATGCGGCTCTTTTTGCCGCGGTAGGTAGTGCGGTAGATAAGGAGAGTGATTCGCAGCAATTTATGCTACCCGTATCGGCTCCTTTAATATTGAGTCTTATTGTTATCATCCGTGCATTAGATAATCCCGATGGAGATATAGCATTTTGGTTTTCCATGGTGCCCCTCACCTCACCTCTTGTAATGATGGCAAGACTTCCTTTTGGCGTAGCACCTTGGGAACTAATTTTGTCGATGGTGATACTCCTTATTAGTTTTGTACTTTTAACTTGGTTTGCTGCTAAAATCTACCGCATTGGTATATTAATGTATGGCAAAAAACCTACTTTCACCGAATTACTTCGTTGGGCACGATATAAAAATTAATGAGCAGTATTAAGGACTTCTTCAACTTCGAACTATTAATGTTTGGCGACTGGGAATTAAGAGTCATCAACATTGTTTGGGTGATAATGATCTTCTTCGTCACTTGGGGTCTATTATGGTTATTTAAGAAGTATCTGGCAAGGCAAGAGCGAATAAAAAGGCTAGACGCTGGTAAATCCTACGCGGTTCGGCAGGTTGCAGCCTATATTGCCTACATAATTGCTATCATCTCTGCGGTTGACAGTCTAGGCTTTCATATAACTGTTTTACTGGCCTCTTCTACCGCTTTACTAGTGGGTTTGGGTCTTGGCCTACAAGACCTTTTTAAAGATATGGTGGCGGGATTTATCATTCTTTTTGAGCGTACCGTTACCGCGGGTGATGTGGTTGAAATCACAGGAATTGTAGGTGAGGTGAAGGAAGTCGGCCTACGCACCACTAGCCTCTTAACCAGAGAAGAAATTATATTAATTGTTCCCAATTCAAAACTCACCGCAGAAAATGTGGTCAATTGGAGTCAAAATAAAAAAACCACTCGTTTTAAAATTAATGTAGGGGTAGCTTATGGCAGCGACACACAGTTAGTAAAAGAGCTAATGCTACAAGCCATAGCAAATAGCGACGAGGTTTTAAAGAAACCTGAACCCTTTGTGGTTTTTGACGATTTTGGTGAAAGTTCATTAGACTTCTCAGTGCAATTTTTCTCAAAAAATCTTTTCCGTATCGAGCGGACCAAAAGCAATATTCGCTTTGAAATAGATAGACTATTTCGCGAAAATAAAGTTACCATTCCCTTTCCACAGCGAGACCTCTGGTTTAAAAATCAAGCACCCGAATCACTAAAATGAAAATAGCAATAATAGATTGTGGCACTAATACCTTTAATCTCTTAGTTAAAGATTTAAGTAGCGATGAGATTACTCATAATTCTAAGATTTCTGTCCGCCTCGGTGAAGGCAGAGACGAGAATCATTTACTCTCTGACATTGCCATTACAAGGGCATTAGAAGCTCTAAAACAGCATAAAGAAACCGCCCAAGAGCATGGAGTTACAGAAATTGTAGCCGTTGCCACCGCCGCAGTGCGCACAGCAGCCAACGCATCTGCCTTACTCGATCCTGCAAAAAATGGCTTAGGCCTCACTATCAATGTAATTGACGGCGACAAAGAAGCCTCCTTAATTTTTAAAGGAGTAGCGGCTGGAGTTGAGTTTAAAGAAGCTACCACGCTGATAATGGATATTGGTGGCGGTAGCACCGAGTTTATTTTAGTGCGCGATAAGAAAGCGGTATGGCAAAAATCCTACCCTATTGGCACTAGCTTTATGCTGAACAAATTTAGACCGGCAGACCCGATCTTAAATGAAGAAATTGAAGAGATAGACAATTTCTTGGAAGATACCTTGGTAGAGTTAACTCAAATGTGTCAAAACGATAATCCTCGTGTCCTTATTGGCAGCAGCGGTAGCTTCGACACCTTAGCAGCGATGTGTGCGGAGAACTTCCAAACCTCTCGTTTTGAAGCAGAAGAAAGCAGCTATACCTTCAGCATGCACGAGTACATGCAAATATCGCAACGCATGTTAAAAGCTACTTTCGAAGAGCGCTTAAACACGCCTGGCATGATTCCCATGCGAGCCGATATGATTGTAACAGCTTGCGTAGAAATCAACCATATTATTAAGCGATTCGGAATTAGACTAATCCAACAATGCAATTTTGCTTTAAAGGAAGGTCTATTTTTAGAATTACAAAAAAATGAAGGAACATGGCAAAGATCCTCATTGTAGAAGATGAAAAAGCAATCCGTAATGTTTTGCGCAACATCTTACAAGACGAAAATAAAAGCTTTGTTATAAGTGAGGCCGAAAATGGCAAGGTCGCAATAGACCTCATCGCCAAGGAAGAACAAGATCTTATTTTATGTGATATAAAAATGGCGGGGGTAGACGGGATGGAAGTATTGGACTTTGCTCGTAAAAATAGCCCAGAAACCGCGGTCGTAATGATTTCTGGTCACGGCGACTTAGAAACCGCCGTAGAAAGTATGCGCATGGGAGCTTATGATTACATCTCTAAGCCACCCGATTTAAATCGATTACTTAATACCGTTCGCAATGCCTTAGATCGCAACAATTTGGTGAAAGAAAACAAGTCTTTAAAAAAGAAGATTAGTAAAAAATACCAAATGATTGGTGAGTCTAAAGCCATTAAAGAGGTACAAGATATTATTGAGAAAGTAGCACCTACTGAGGCAAGGGTATTAATAACTGGGCCCAATGGCACGGGGAAAGAACTGGTCGCGCATTGGTTACATCAAAAAAGTGAACGCTCTAAAGGCCCGATGATTGAAGTGAATTGCGCTGCCATTCCTTCAGAGTTAATTGAGAGCGAATTATTTGGCCATAAAAAAGGCGCCTTTACCTCGGCGATAAGAGATAAGGCCGGTAAATTTGAACTGGCTAATAATGGCACCCTATTTCTTGATGAAATTGGTGATATGAGCCTATCTGCGCAAGCGAAAGTGCTACGAGTACTACAAGAGTCTAAGTTAAGCCCCGTGGGAGGCGATAAAGAGGTAAAGGTTAATGTACGCGTATTAGCGGCTACCAATAAAAACCTGCAAGCCGAAATAGAAGCTGGTAATTTCCGAGAAGATTTATACCACCGCCTTTCGGTAATCTTAATTAAGGTTCCTTCCTTAAACGAGAGAGCAGAAGATATTCCCCTTTTAACCCAACATTTTGCTGCCGATATTGCTAAAGACTACGGCAATGCCCCCAAAGTGTTTTCTGAAAAAGCTTTAAAAGCCCTGCAAGCCATTAATTGGACAGGTAATATTCGTGAATTACGTAATGTGGTTGAGCGACTTATAATTTTAAGTGCTGAAACAGTGGAAGAGAAGGATGTAGAGAAATTCGCGCGTAAATAATTATATCCAAACAAGTCAGATAATTGAAATTAATAGTAAATTGAAATCCGAATCATCATCCTAAAACATGAGTATTCCTAAATTTCTTGTAGCAGACAATACCGACCAACCGGACTCCATCTATATCGTTCATACACAATTTCCTCATTTCGCTTGGGATGTAAATCACGACACCGTAGAGTGGTTTGATGAATTAGAAGGCGAAGAAGAAGAACTAATAAACGAAGTCGCCGATTTAATGGAGACGGCCGAAGCATTTTATGAAAGAGAAATGCAGCGGCATGAAGAGGAAATGGAAGACGATTAAAACATTATAAAAAAAGCCCTTAAAATTATTTAAGGGCTTTTTTTGAGGCAAATTCTTTCTAAACACATAGCTCCTCTGCAATTTACCAATCGCCATTAAAGGCTTTGCATTAGTTATTTCAAATTACTTTCTAATACTTCCTTCTGTTAGAAGGCCTATGGATATGCCAAAATGAAGATAAAGAGTTCTTACTATTTCAAAATCGCCACTAGGCTGTGAATAATTTTGAAACCTCTTTGTGGCATGGCTTGCCCCCAGAGATGCATCCACAACCCAGCGTTCTCCTGCACGAAAAAGTTCTTCTAAAAAGAATCTGCTACCGTATCGAATTCCAAAGTGGTTTCGATTATAAAAAGCGTGGTTTTGAATGTCTTCAACTCCATTACCAATATTTACTAGGTCGGCTGAACTGCGACGGAAAGAATGAAAAATGCCAAAATATTTGGATTCCCAGATGTCTCTTTCAAAATAAAATTTCAAAGCTGTCTCCCAGCCAAGGTTAAAATTATAAGATACATCACCGGAACTTATGATACCTGCGGGGTTAGTGTAAATAGCAATTGGCTCAGGCCTTGCGATATAACTCCAATAAGGATAAGTCACTAGTGCTGGACCAGTTTCTAAGCTGAGTCTTTTAAGCAAACGGACCTCTACGCTAAGTGGCAAGTAGCCCTTAACCATTGTGATGGGATTGATATTTACCGAAAAACTTTCTAAGAAATATGAAGTATTGTTTGTTTGTGCTTTTGCTAAGGTGCAGGAAATGACCATTAGCAGAGCAATTTTCTTAATCATAGTTTGGTTTATTTGCTGACAAAACTAAAAATGTATTTTAAATATCCCTGAAAAAATATCCGAAACACCATTTACAATGTCAATCAGGTAAAGATGCCACTACCGGAGTTTTATTTATTGATTAATCTTTAATAGGCCACGCTCCGTTAGCTACCTTTGCCGCCAATATATTTACTCTGACACACAAGGAACATTATAAGAAAAACTGGTCCATTGCTTGGCCCGTAATGGTCGGACAAATTGGTCATGTTAGCGTAGGCTTAGCCGACAGCATAATGATTGGTGGCTTGGGCACTGTTGCCCTTGCGGCAGGTGCTTTTGCCAATTCAGTCTTTGTAGTCCCCATGGTTTTTGGGATAGGCATGGCTTATGGCCTCACTACTCCTATTGCCAATGCCGATGGCGAAGGCGCTCCTCTTAAAGCGCGTAGTTTTTTAAAGCATGGCATCTACCTCAACACCTTTGTTGCGATCTTAATGTTTCTGGTACTCTTAGCTTTTCAAGGTGTATTACCCTTTATGGGGCAAGAGCCGGCAGTATTAGCTGAAGCGAAATCTTACTTTACCATTATATGCCTGAGCCTGATACCCCTTCTCGGTTTTTTAACTTTTAAGCAATTCGCCGAGGGTCTTAGTGATACCAGGGTGGCAATGATTATATCCATCGCAGCCAACCTCTTTAATATCTTCCTTAACTATTTGTTGATTTATGGCAATTTCGGTTTCCCTAAATTAGGACTAGACGGAGCCGGCTATGCCACTTTAACGGCGCGCATTCTCATGCTTTTAAGTATGGCTATTTACGTATTTCGGAAACCTGCATTTAAAGTATATACCGCTGGTATTGAGTGGTTAAAAATTGAGAAAGAACATTTTAAAACACTATTCAACATAGGCTTCCCCAGTGGTTTACAGTATATATTTGAGGTTTCTACCTTTGCCATGGCAGCGGTTATGGCCGGTTGGATTAATGCCGAGTCTTTAGCGGCTCATCAAATCGCAATTTCCTTAGCATCGGTGAGCTATATGGCGGCTAGCGGTTTTGGTGCATCTGCCAATGTTAGAGTCAGTAACCAATTAGGAGCGGCAAATATTCCCTCCTTGCGGCGCGCGGCACATACCAATTTTATTATGGTCTTGGGCTTAATGCTCATTTTTGGCCTCATCTACCTATTTGGACGTTTTTACTTTCCCAGCTTTTACAGTGACGACCCAGCGGTAATTGCCTTAAGTGCACAATTATTAATTGTTGCGGTGGCTTTCCAGATTTTCGACGGCATGCAAGTAACTACCCTCAGTGCCTTAAGAGGCCTCTCCGAAACACGCATTCCTACTTTAATTGTTTTTATTAGCTACTGGATTATCGGCTTTGCGGCATGTTATACCTTAGGCTTTACCTTTGGTTTAGGCCCATTAGGTATTTGGATTGGTTTAGCTATTGCCTTAACCATTGCGTCAATATTTCTCTTTTGGCGATTTGAATATCTAGTAAAGCAACTCTTAAAGAAGCATAGTAATGACTAGAACCATTTTTATTCCCCTCTTAATTGCCTTACTAGCCCTTTTCTTAATTGCCCCGCTATCCTTTCATTTAGGACCAGTACCCGTAACCATGCAGAGCTTTATTGTGATTGTAATGGCTGGAGTTCTTAAAAGAGATTCAGCATTAATCGCAATTTTAATCTATATCGTGGCTGGTGCCTTGGGACTACCTGTTTTCGGTGGTTATAGCTCTGGTTGGGAAAAACTGATTGGACCCACTGCGGGTTTTTTGTGGGGCTTTATCTTGGTGGTGCTTTACGTAGCTTATGAAGCTAAACAAAAAGAAATGCATTTATTTAATGCCATGGTTCTAGCTTTTAAGGCTCATTTCCTCTTATTAATATTAGGTTTTTTGGTGCTCCATTTCGCCCTTGAAGGAGTGGATTTATGGGCAACCTTTACCCGATTAATTCCAGGGCTTATTCTCAAGAGTATAGCAGGTGGCATTGTGATTTCTCAAACAAGAGCTTATTTAAATGCAGAGGATTAATATCTATTCCTTTTATTTGAGTTCTGATATGAAAATCAAGTGAAAGTCCTATTTGTCTCTCGTCCTGATAATTTTACCCAGCCCGGTGGAGACAGTCTTCACTTGGAGTATACCGCGCGTTACTTAATAGGCCTCGGTGTGGAAATTGATATTTGGCGCGGCGAAGAACTCGATTTAAAGAATTACGATTTAGTACACTTTTTCAATATAGGCCGGCCAACGGCTATCTTGCCATTGCTAAAAGGTGAGCATCCTCCCCTAATCTGTTCTAGTATTTACATTGATTATAGCGAAGCGGATAGTGAAGCTTCTCGCTTGCGGCGTTTTTTACATGATGGCTTGGGCCCACATGCAGTAGAATACCTTAAGACATTAGGCCGTAGCATCAAGTTTAAAACTGAGAAGATTCCGCTAAAATATCTTATAGAAGGCCAAGCTGCTGCTATCCAGTATGTGCTTAGCAATTGTCAGCATTTAATTTGTGCGACTGAGGCTGAGAGAGAAATTATAAAAAGATCCTTCCACATTGAAGGGCTAGACTATTCGATACTATCTCTGGGAGTAGAACATATACCACCCCTTAAACAAGCTGAAGTTAAAAAGGGAATTATCTGTGCCGCGCGCATTGAACCTTTAAAAAATCAACTGCGATTAATTGAAGCTTGTAATAAGTTAGATGAAGCCCTGTATATAGTGGGAAGCGCTTCACGTGCGCACGAGGAATATTACCAAGACTGTCGTGATGCAGCGAGTGAAAAAGTACAGTTTTACGGTCATAAAAGTATCGAAGAGATAGCTACTACTATGTCTCAATCTAAGGTTCACGTACTCGCGTCACATTATGAAACCACTGGCATAGCAAGCTTAGAAGCGCTTTTAAACGGCTGCCAGATTGTGGTAAACGACCACCCGATTCAAAGAGAGTTATTTGGTGACCACGCGCATTATTGTCAAGCGAATTCTAGCGAAAGCATTGCCGAGGCAATTAATGCCGCTATGCTAGATAAAAGAGATCACCGTACTTGGGTAAGTGAGAAATTTAGTTGGAAGAAAAAGGCCGAAGCGATTAAGGAAGCCTATCATAAAGTTTTAAGAGCTTAGCAAAATGAAAATCGGAATTCTTGGAACAAGGGGTATCCCCAATCTATACGGCGGCTTTGAGGAGTGTGCCCAGCAATTAGGAAGCCGCTTGGTTAAGATGGGGCATTCTGTTTGGGTATATAGTTCCCACCGTCACCCCTATGTAAACAAGACTTTCGAAGGCATAGAGATTATACATAAGTACGATCCCGAGCACCGCATAGGTAGCGCTGGTCAGTTTTTTTACGACCTAAATTGCATTATCGATGCCAGACAACGCTCTTTCGACATTATACTTTTACTTGGCTATACCTCCAGCAGCATTTGGCATAGATTTCTGCCCAAAAAGCCCATCATTATAACCAATATGGACGGCTTTGAATGGAAGCGCAGTAAATACTCCCCAACAGTCAAGCGCTTCTTATTGGAGGCAGAACGCTGGGCCGCCAAACGTAGTAACTTATTAATTGCTGATTCGCAGGAGATCAAAAAATATCTCGATCGGAAGTATAGTACCGAGTCAGTTTATGTTTCTTACGGAGCAAAGATTTTTAAAAACAGTGACGATTCCATTCTCGAGGCCTATAATATTACGAAAGGGGACTATCACATTTTAATTGCACGCCTCGAGCCCGAAAACAATATTGAGACCATTTTAAAAGGAGTCTTAAAAAGTCAGTCACAAAGGGTCACCCTAGTAGTGGGTAACCACGAAACGCCCTACGGAGAGTACTTGAAAACCACTTTTAAAGATAATCGTATTCGCTTTGTTAGAGGCACCTACAAAAAGGAGAAGATTAACAACCTACGTTATTTCTCCCACCTCTATTTTCACGGGCATTCGGTGGGTGGCACCAACCCTGGACTTTTAGAAGCCATGGCAAGCTCATGTTTAATAGTGGCGCATGACAATAAATTTAACCGCGAAGTTTTAGAAGATAATGCTTATTACTTTCAAGACGAAGTAGACATTGCCAATACCTTAGACCATATGGAGAGAGGACCCAAGCAAAAAGAGCAGATAAAAAATAATCTGCTCAGTATAAAAGATCATTATAATTGGCAATTAATTGCGGAAGGATATGAGGTGGTATTCCAACAAGCGCTAATCGGCCGACGTTCCTGAATTACGTATCACTTCCTGTTTTAAAAGGTGCTTTTACAATCTGCCCCAGTGTTCTCAGCAAAATACTGAGGTCTAAAAGCAAGCTCCAGTTTTCCAAATAATACACATCCGCTCTTACTCTATCTTGCATAGCCTCTAAATCGTGGTCGCCTTTTAAACCTTGCACTTGCGCCAAGCCACTTAATCCTGGTTTAACAAAATGCCGTAACATGTAGCGATCTACCAAATGACGGTATTCTTCGGTATGGGCCAGCATATGGGGACGTGGCCCCACTAGTGACATATCACCTTTCAATACCTGCCAAAATTGGGGGATTTCATCTAAGTGCCAGCGACGGATAAATCTGCCAAAAGGAGTAATTCTACTATCATTTTTAGCAGCCTTTTCTACATCTGCTTGCGCATTAGGCACCATACTGCGGAACTTATATATCTTAAAATCTGCTCCTCTATAACCGGAACGCCACTGAGAAAACAGAATAGATCCCTTACCCGAAAGGCGCACCCCTAAGGCTAAAAGCGGCCAAAGAAGGGGATAAAGCACTACGATTAAAATCAGGCTAATAAAGATGTCTTCTACCCTTTTAATCAAGCGATTATGCCAAAGCTCTAGGGGTTCTTTTTGGAAACTTAGAACGGGAGAATCGTCGTAAAAAGTAATTTCCAATGACTTAGCGGGTGGTAATCCTAAGTCGGGTAAAGCCCGAAAACGCAAGAGCTTCTGCTCCGCTAAATAATAGAGTTCCCTAAAACGATCGTCGCGTAGGTCGTAGGCTACAAAAATTTCATCGGCTATTAAGCTATCTAAGTCTTCCTTTAATTGACTTTCCGAACGGGCTTGCCCATCTGCCTGGAGCGTATTATTATAGATGGCGATAATTTCAATTCCTAGGTCTGGGCGTTTATGTACCGCATCTGCGAAAGCGGAAAGAGAAGGTAAATTACCCACTAAAATCACCTTACGTAAAGCTTTATTACGGCTACGTAAACCTTGCAGAAAGCGCCTAAAAAAGAAGTGCCAGGTAAAAATACCCAGGCTGAGAGCTAGGTAGAAATAGAAAATAAAAAGACGACTATAAGCCTCGCTTTTTTGCAGAATAACTAAAAGTAGCAATAGTAAGAAAAGGTGTCCCGACCAAACCTTGATGGTTTTACTAAGCGCCTTACGCGGTTCGGTATTGAAAGCGCTGTGATAGGTTTTGAAAGCAAAACTTAGGAGAAACCACAGTAGGTTGATGATGACCCACAGCTGTAAATAATAATTGTAATACTCCGTGGCCGCCAAGTCTACTTCCGCAAAACGCAAAAATAGCGCGAGGAAAAAACTTCCGTTTACAATAGCCAAGTCACCCAACAGGATTAGAACTTGTGAAAAGCGTGCGTGGTAACTGGGCATTAATTTTTATTCTGCGGTAAAAATAAGGGCTGCTCTCTTCTTTTGAAAGTCATCCCAAGTACTTTCCTTATCTTTTTTATAGGCCTCTAAGCTAGCAGAATCTTTCTTATAGATTGCTATTAATGCTTCACGCGCCGCTTTACTTAATTGCCAATTGCGATTAAAGAGGGCTACAAACAAATGCTCTAGACTGCGCGAGTCTGCCTGACCAAAATAGCCTAAATAACCAATCGCTTCCATGCGCGTTAGGAAATCGTATGAGAGCGATGCAAAGTCTTGAATAGTCCCATAAGCCTCATTATCACGAAAGAATAAGACCCGATAAAATAGAGTGCTCAAATACACTTTAGAAGCGGGAAAGCCCGGTTGGTTCTTGAATTGTGAATCGAGCAACCACTTATTGGCCTTGCGATCTTTTAGGTTAATACTTTTATGAACAGCTGCCACTCGTACATCGTAACTGGGTCCATTACTGCGCAGTTCTTCAAAAATTTCGGGAAATTGATTTAATTCGCTTAAACGCAAAGCGGCTAGAATTAAGACGGGGTATTTGCTTTCTAAGGCCAGTTCTAAATAGTCTTCTGCTTTTTTCGGCTTTTCATCTAGGGTAAATATTTGCTTCAAAGCCTCTGCTCGCAGGGCTGCGTAAGTTTCCGTCGACTTTAAAACCTCCTCTAAAAACTTGCGGTTATCCTTGCTGTCCTCCCCTAGGTTTTGCACGATACGCAGTTTCTCTAAAACTGGTAGAGAGTCACTATAGTAGTTGCGCCATTGTTCATCCGTTTTTCTAATCTCAAAATTTGCTAATACCTCACTGGCATTAAGAATGGCAAAATTATCTGCAGCCGCTGGAAGCTCTAAGTAATTATCGCCGGCTACTAATACTGTCTCCACCTCTGCCAATACCTCATCTTCGTTAAAAAAGCGGAATTTTAAAGCTTGCGCAAGATGCTTATCTAATTGAATCTGCAAACGACCGCCCTTTATAAAAGCTTGCAAATTTGGTTCAGCATCGGCATAGAGCCAAGTCTGGAAAAAATCTTCAAGCGAACAAGCGCAAACCGCTTCCATCGCTATTTGCAGGCTATCGCTGTCTACAATTCCAAAAGCATGGGCGGTTAAAAATTCCTGATTAGCCTTCTTAAAGTTCTCCGCACCCATCTTCTTCGAAAGCATGTAAAGCAACCAGGCCCCTTTTTGATAAAAACGCTCGGAACCGGCTTTAGGGTCCGCCAAAGGCAAAGGACCAGCGGCCGTAGCTGCTAAAATTAATTGCTTGGCCTTATACCTTTCCCAATCCAAATAATCTTGACCATAAATATGTCCTTCGCTCAACCATTGGTAGTAAGTAGCATAGCCTTCATGCAGCCAATGATGTTTGCTACCACTCGCCGTAACTAGGTTACCAAACCATTGATGCGCTAATTCATGTGCGTTTACATAGGTATAATTTCGATCGGGAAAAGCCAGCGAATCCACTAAAAAGAAATCGCCAAAAATAGTGGCAGTGGTATTTTCCATCGCCCCGTGGCGAAAATCTTGTACGGGGGCTTGCTTATAGTTTTGCCAGGGAAAAGGGATGCCAATTTCCGCTTCTATGAAATTGAAAATCTCCTCATTTTTATAGTAATAATGGGGATAGTCATCCGCTCGCTCGCCGTAAAAATATTGCTCTAGTGCCAGTCCTGCCGCACTTTCTGTCTCCTTAATTTCATATTTACCAATACTTATCGCAATCAAATAAGAGCTCATGGGCTTATCCATGCGATAATGCCAAATAGTATTATCACCCTTGCGGGAGATGGAGTCCAAGCGGCCATTGGCCATCACTTGATAGTTTGCTGCAAATTCAATATCGCAAGAGAATACAAGCTTATCGCGTTGATCATCAAAATGTGGAATCCAATGACGGTGATCTATCCCTTGGCCTTGGGTCCAAATCTGCCTACGAGCGCGCCTTGTCTCATCTTCCCAACCAATAAAATGCAATCCCTTACGGGGATGCGCTTGATATTTTATTTTCAGAACATTGGTATCTAAAACTGTTTTAGGCTTAATGAAAAGTGCCGTATCATTTTGGCGGTAGTCATATTCGCTACCATTCCACTGTAGGCTTTCGACTTTGATGCGCGGTGCGTTTAAATAAAACTCTTGACCGGCCGATAAGTCACTGATGCTTTGGCTAACCTCAGCATGCACATTTTCTGCCACAGTATCAAAACGGGTATTTAAATGGAGCGTGAGAAAGTCTTGCGCACTAAGATGGTTGGGGCCAAAAAAAAGACCGATGAATAACATCGGTCTTAAAATATTTCGGGTGACTTGCATCATTTTTTGCTGAGATTAATTTCGCGGGCTTCGCCCTTGGCTTCAAGCTCACGAAGATACGATTCAAGATCAGATCGAGACATACCCTCAGTCAGACCTTTTTTAGCATTGGCATTTATAATGTAGACCTTGAAGAAGTTAGTACCAAAAGGCGCTTCAGTTTGAAGATCAGATTCTTTGATTATAAAACCAACAAAACCCAATCCATAATACATACTATACTCACGGGTGTAGCCATTAAAGTTTACAGTATTTGGCATGGTGTAAGTAATATTATCTACCAGTTGGTAGCCAATTACTACCCCATTATCATAAGTGAATTGATCCAGCTCAGGAGCATTAAATTCCACGTAATATTGGAAGTCATTATCACCCGGTTGGTTAAAAGGGAGCCAATCTTGTTCAAAAGCGGTGGCGTCAATTATACGATAGGACATGCCGGCCCCGGGAGGACCTGCTGGGCCGCGAGGACCAGGTACATTACTTTCATAAGAGCAAGAGGCTAAGGCAAAAAGAGCCAAAAGTGAATAAACAATCTTTTTCATGGTGTTGGTATTTCGTTATATTAAGTATTTAAAGAATCGTGCCAGAAAATTCTCGGTGCATTTTCAGTCTGGTTATTTAGCTTATTCTGCCCCAATCTATTTTACCGTGCTTGCGGCGATCAAACTCATGCAATATACTGCGATGTACTTCTTGTTTTAAATTAGGGTCTGCGGCAAAAAGGTCCTCCAAAGCGCGACGCGATAAATCCATCAAAGGACCGTCGTGCCGAAGATCAGCCAAATGTAAATCTAAGTTTCCACTTTGACGGGTCCCTAAAATATCGCCGGGACCCCTTAATTTCAAATCGACATCGGCAATTTCAAAACCATCTTGGGTGCGCACCATAGTCTTAATCCGGGTTTTCGCATCCTGACTAAGCTTAAAACTGGTCATTAAAATACAGTAACTCTTTTCGGCCCCGCGCCCTACTCTACCGCGTAATTGGTGCAATTGACTGAGACCAAAACGCTCGGCCGACTCAATTACCATTACGCTGGCATTAGGCACATTTACCCCTACCTCTATTACGGTGGTCGCTACCATTATTTTTGTCTTACCTGCCGCAAAACGTTGCATCTCAAAATCCTTATCCTCAGGCTTCATTTGCCCATGCACCACGCTCACTTGATATTGCGGTCGCGGAAAGGCGCGACAAATACTCTCGTAGCCATCCATTAAATCTTTATAGTCTAGGGTTTCTGACTCTTCAATAAGAGGGAACACAATATAAACCTGCCTTCCTAAGGCAATTTCTTTTTCTAAAAAACCAAAAAGCGAATTGCGGTCCTTATCGTAGGCATGGGTAGTTTTTATCGGCTTTCTTCCGGGAGGTAATTCATCAATAACCGAAAGTTCTAAATTACCGTAAATACTCATGGCCAAGGTGCGCGGAATAGGTGTGGCTGTCATCACCAAGATATGCGGCGGTAAGGTGTTTTTCTTCCAAAGTCTGGCGCGCTGTGCCACCCCAAAGCGATGTTGCTCATCTACTACTGCTAAGCCAAGATTTTTATACTTCACCTTATCTTCTAGCAAGGCATGTGTTCCAATTAAAATATCCAAAGAACCATCTTCTAAAGCCGCGTGAATTTCTCTTCTAGCAGCGGCTTTTACCGATCCGGTTAGCAGTGCCACCTTAATATCCATGCCTTCTAAAAGCTCTTTAATTCCCGCATTATGCTGTTGTGCTAAAATCTCCGTGGGCGCCATTAAACAAGCCTGAAAACCGTTGTCAATCGCCATGAGCATGGCCAGCAGCGCTACCATGGTTTTGCCACTACCCACGTCTCCTTGCAAAAGGCGATTCATATGCTGACCAAAACGCATATCGTTGCGTATTTCTTTTAAAACCCGCTTTTGTGCCCCCGTAAGCTCGAAGGGTAAAACCTCTTTATAAAAATGATTAAAGTGCTGACCAATCGAACCGAAAACAAAAGATTGGGTCTCGTGGTGGTGTTTACGCTTTTGCGCGGCCACCTCCATTTGAAAGAAAAATAGTTCTTCAAATTTAAGGCGGTTTCTGGCCGCATTTGCTTCTTCCAAACTTTGAGGGTAATGAATAGCCAAGAGGGCGTTTTCGCGCGGCATCAGATCATAACGCTCGGTAAAGTGTGTTGGGAAAAAGTCGGGTAACTGACCTTGTAATTGCGGTACCAAGTTTTTGGTTAATCGCGCCAAGGTTTTATTGTTTAGACCCTTTTTATTTAACTTTTCCGAACTCGGATAAAGCGGCTGTAAGCCTTTGGTGGGGCTCTTTTTAAACTCTTCTACTAATTCTAATTCGGGATGCGGAAAACTAAAATTCCCATTGAAAAAATTAGGCTTGCCGTATAAAACATAGGCGGTATTAAGCTTCAAGGACTTCTTAATCCAAGTAGAACCGGTAAACCAAATTAGCTCTACCGAGCCGGTGGCATCTTTAAAAGTAGCGGTTAAACGCGAAGACCGACCCTTGCCTGCCACTTCTTGCAGTGCGGTAATCTTCCCCACAATTTGTATCTCCGAAAGGGAAGAATTGAGATCAGAAATTTTATGGAACTGGCTGCGATCTACGTAGCGATAGGGGTAGAGCTTTAACAAATCTGCAAAGCGAAAAATCCCCAGTTCCGCTTTTAACAAATCTGCTTTAGCGGGACCTACTCCCTTTAAATATTCTATGGCGGTGCTTAGCAAAGACATACGGCTAAGATAGAACGGTCACCCAGAAGGAGGAAGCTTCTGCTAAATATTTTTCAGCTGCATTTTGTCAGGAAAAATGAAATGCGCTACTATTAAGTTAAGAAGCAATTTTAACCACAGTTATTCTAAACGCAGTACTGACTAAAATTAGGATTTCGAGCTAAAAAATTCCATTTAAAAAAAATTGTGTTTATTAATTCAGAGCCAATCAAAAGAAAGTAATGTTACAAAGGCACTCCAAAGCTGCTGCTTTCTAAAATCTCAAATATTCTGAGAACCCTAATTATTGGCAAGGAATACTTTACCCTTTAAACAAAATATCACATGAAGACATTTGACGCAATCATTATAGGATCAGGCCAAGCAGGCACACCATTAGCATTTAAACTAGCTGGCGAAGGAAAAAAGGTCGCCTTTATAGAAAAAGAACATTTAGGAGGAACCTGCTTAAACGTAGGATGTACACCTACCAAGGCCTACGTGGCTAGCGCCCGCCGGATGTGGGATGCGCAAAATGGAGCGGACCTGGGAGTAATTATACCTGACGGTGCTTATGCGGATCTGAAACAAATAAAAGCACGTAAAGATGAGCTCATCCAAGAGTCGGTCAGTGGAATTACCGATGGAGTAAAAAAGAATGAAAACATCAGCTTTTATAAAGCAGAGGCTTCTTTTATTGGTCCCAAGCAAGTGTCTGTCGGTGACGAAGAAATAACAGCGGACCAAATTTTTATTAATGTAGGCGCGCGGCCTTTGGTACCTGAAGAGTACAATAACTTACCCTACTTGACCAGTACCTCGATCTTAGAGTTAGAAGAAATTCCCGAGCATTTAATCATAGTTGGCGGGAGTTATATCGGCTTAGAGTTTGGCCAAATGTTTAAGAGGTTTGGCAGTAAGGTGACCATCATAGAGAAGAACGATGCAGTAATAAAAAGAGAAGACCCGGAAATCAGCGAGCGTATTTTAGAATTTCTACAAGAAGAAGGCATTGAATTTCGACTGCAGGCTAGCTGCATTGGTGCAGAAAAAAACGCGGATAATAGTCTGTCCGTAAAGGTAGATTGCAAACTAGATGGTTCACCCAAGATTGAAGGCAGCCACCTGCTATTGGCTGTCGGAAGAAAAGCAAATACCGACCGTTTAAACCTATCGGCTACCGGTCTTAATGCTAATGAAAACGGATATATCGCAGTAGACGATTATTTACAAACCGAAATAGAGGGAATTTACGCTTTGGGCGATTGCAATGGTAAAGGCGCCTTTACCCACACTTCTTATAACGACTATGAAATTATTGCTGAGAACATGTTTGCCGGCAAAAATAGAAAGGTGAGCGACCGCATTTTAACCTACAATTTATACGTCGACCCACCCTTAGGCCGAGCGGGCATGACGAAAAAAGAGGCTATCGAAAAAGGCTATAATGTGCTGGAAGCGAAAAGGGAAATGACTAAAGTTTCCCGAGCCAAAGAAAAAGGAGAAACCAATGGGCTAATGACAGTGCTCATAGATGAATACAGTGATAAAATTCTAGGTGCCTCTGTACTAGGGACAGGAGGTGATGAAATAATAAGCGGCTTTTTAAACAGCATGTATGCCGATGCTCCTTACCAAACTATTCGTGATTCAGTTCAGCCTCACCCCACCGTATCCGAATTAATCCCCACCATGCTGGAGTCCTTAGAAAAGGTTTCAAAATAATTTATTTACCCGCTTTTTCAATTCTAATCCGATAAAAATGCAGCAATGAAGGAATAGCTAGACCAGCTGAAATAAATTTGCAACTACCCATAAGACTCTGACTTGAAAGGATCGTGCTCTGTTCCTAACTTTAAATTTGCTTAAAAAAATGATTAGCTTGTGCCCTAATAGCCTGCTATGAAAAAAATAATACTCATTTCTTTAAACGAATTAGTGAAGGTAACTGCAGGAGCCTGCCGCCATAAACAGGTGCAAGACTTTAACTTTCACGATCTTACCACTACGGTCTATTCTATTCACCAGTTAACAGGTATATCTTATGGAGGAGTACAATAATACCGATCAGTTACTACATTCATTAAGTCAGTTTATTGCTAAAATGAACCGACAGTTTTTGGATAAGAAAGAGGATGATAGTCATACCAACCTCTACTTCGACCCCTTGCAAGGCGCTTTGCTTAGTCATTGGTTGAAGACCGATATTGGCCCCATTCTCTTTCGACTAAATCTCATTGATTGGTCTTTTGAGTTTTTGGATTCCAACTTCAAGCTACTTCATCGCATAGACCTCCAACTAACTAAGCTCTCAGACCTAGAGGCTTATATTACCTATGGTTTAGAGCTTATCGGACTAGATAAAAAGGGATATGCTGATCCTATGCATTTTCAAATTCCCGACTATCATCTTGACGATGATGTTCTAAAAAAAAATAACCCTTTTCAGACACAAGAATGGATGGCCTTGCGCAGTTTAGCAAATACTGCTTGTTATCAAATATTGGGCAGCATGCAAAGCAAAGGGGAAGTACGCATTTGGCCGCATCACTTTGACACTGGAATTTACCTCAAACTGAGCGATCACGTTAATTTAGGCTTTGGCTTGGCCATGCTAGATGATAACTGGAAGAACCCATATTTATATGCCAGTGCCTACGATTCTCAGGGCGAAAGCCTTAGCATTAACCCAGAAGAAAACGTCCTTGCCGCAGGTAAATGGATTACTACCGAAAATTTAAAAGGGGCTATCTTAGATATGAGAGAGGTGAAATACAGCCAAGAAGACCGCCTGCAAGATTATCTTTGCTCCTTCCTAAAAATTTATTTAAGCCTTCCATAGGCAGTAATTCCTTTCTACCTTAGTGGCCTAAAACTATTCTATCAAAGAGCCCGTTCACATTAAGATTAAAGCCAATGCTCCCAGTCTGCAAAGTAGAGGAGCTGAGTTATGGCAGTACCGCGGCTTGCTCTACAATTTTGCCTACCGCGATTATCGTGCGCGCTTTGCCCAAACACTCTTAGGCTACGGCTGGGCTATTATTCAGCCACTAATGGCGGCGGCAGTGCTGTTTTTCCTTTTCCGAAATTTACTCCAGGTAGATACGCAAGGAGTGGCCTTTCTCAGTTTCACTTTTTCAGGATTGCTTTTGTGGAACTACTTTTCTTTTGTCCTCAGTCAAAGTTCGGCCTCGCTTATTAGCGCTCAAAGCATGTTGCAAAAAATTTACTTCCCGCGTATAATTTTACCCTTATCCAAGGGTCTCTTAGGCCTAGTGGAACTTGCCATTAGCCTTGTTCTTTTTCTGTTTATCGCTTTCGCAGAAGGGCAGGTAAGAGCGCTAGGGCTTTTAAGTTTCATTCCTCTCCTACTAGGCACCCTAGCTGCGGCCTGGGGTTTAGGCTTATGGTTATCGGCGCTGAGTATACGTTTCCGCGATTTACAGCAAGCCCTCCCCTTTTTACTACAAATGCTTTTCTTTATTAGCCCCATTGCTTACTCTCCTGCCTTGGTGCAAGAGCGTTTGCCCGAAAGCTTACAATCCCTATATTATTTAAATCCAATTTCTGGAATACTAGAACTATTTAGAGCGGCATTATTTAACTTAGACTATCGTCCGCAAGCTTGGTATTCCCTAATCATCGCTTTGCTGCTTTTTATCAGCGGGTGGTGGTATTTCCATCGAGTGGAACGTAAAATTGCTGACCTGATATGAGTGATGCCCTCGTAATAAAAGACCTTAGCAAAGAGTACCAACTAGGGAAAGGCAAAAGTTTTTTTGCCTTAAAAAACATCAACCTCACTTTAAAAAAAGGAAAAGTTTTAGGGCTGATTGGTCATAATGGTGCGGGGAAATCTACCCTGCTAAAAATACTTTCACGCATTACTTTTCCCAGCCAAGGTGAGATCGATGTGTATGGCAAACTATCCTCCTTATTAGAGGTAGGCACAGGGTTTCACCCCGAACTGAGCGGCCGAGAAAACATCTATTTAAATGGCAGTATTTTAGGTATGCCCAAAAGCGAAATAAAAAATCGCTTTGCCGAAATTGTTGCCTTTGCAGGGGTAGAAGAGTTTTTAGACATACCCGTAAAACGCTACAGTAGCGGCATGTATGTTCGTTTAGCCTTTGCGGTAGCCGCACATTTAGATGCAGAAGTATTGCTTATTGATGAAGTACTTGCGGTGGGCGATGCGGAATTCCAGAAGCGTTGTTTGCAAAGAATGGATAGTCTTAGTAAAGAAAAAGATCGCAGCATTGTCTTTGTTAGCCATAATATGAGTGCCATTGCCAAGCTTTGCGACGAGGTAGCCTGGCTAGAAAAAGGAGAAGTAATTGCTCAAGGTAAACCCCAAATTATTATAGATAAATATCTGGCGAAGACCGCCGAACTAAACCGAGATATACCCTTGCATTTGCGAGAAGACCGCGAAGGTGATGGTCGCGCAAAGATTAGGGGCATTACCATACAACAAAATAAAGCAGAAGAATTATTTGAGTCGGGTGAGAATCTAAATTTAGAATTAAGTTTTGAAAATACTCAAAATCATAAGGGGAACTTTAAGCTAGACTTGCACCTCTTTAATAGTCGTGGCAATTACCTGAGCTCTTTTAGTCTCAGCGATAAACTAAGTGCGAAAAAAGTAGAAACTTGGCTTTGTACAGTAGATAACTTAAACCTTATGCCAGGAGACTTTTTTCTCAATGTGCATCTTTACTTAGATGGCCAAAGAGCCGACTTTGTAGGTAGAGCCTTCTACTTTACTGTAATTGACCCGGCTAATAATGCCAACGAAATTGCGATTAGCCGTCAGAACCCCGGGCTTTACTTAAAGCACGCATGGCAAGAGCTTAAATCTTAAGCTTGGGCTGCGAAGGCCCAAAAACCTCTTTTAGCTTCATTCGAATCAAAGCGCTAGCCGGGATTTTTTTATTCTTCTGATAGACCTTCTTTGCGGCCGCATATAATTTCTGATCATTACTGTTCACCTCGGCAATTTGCTCAGCGTAACCATCGTAAAGCTCATTCCATAGTTTCTCCGACTTGCGCTTATTAAGATGCGGATAATAATTATTTGTGAAACCTAGCTTTAAGGATAGATCTAACATTCCCTCGTTTAATTTCTCTGCGACGCCTACCCAATCAAGCAAGTGTAAATTATATAAAGCTCCTTGTAAAGCTCCTTTAGAATCAGCCTTACTGTGCATTTTTCCACATAAAACTTGGCATTGCCAGTTTCTTGCATAGTAGGATTGAAGGTAATCTTCAAAACTATTATAGGACTCTCTTTCCGCTACAAGGTTGGCATCTTCCGCATATTGCAAATGGACATAGCGAGAGATGACACGATCTACTGGATTACGGAGCAAAGTGGCTGTAAAGTAATTATGCTCTTGTAAAAGGTCTATTAACTGATAGCTAAAATGACCATGTAAAAAGGTCTTTTGCTGGTCTAGCGCATCCCTTAATTGAGAATCCTTATCGCTATAAATTAATTGGCTTTGCTGCAATCCGTACTTTTGATGCAACATATTTACCAAAGTGGTCCCACCTGTCTTAGGCAGATGGAGAAAAATTATTTTTCTTTGATCACTCATTAATGCTCTTATGGCTTCAGCCCCTTTTATAATAATCGGTATGCACCGCAGCGGTACTTCTCTACTTGCAAAAGTACTAGAAAGATCAGGTATTTTTATGGGCGTTGTGAAAGATCACAATTTTGAAGCGATGCATTTTTTAAGTCTCAATCAGCAAATTATGTGGGCCGCTGGTTTTGAATGGCACAGTCCGGGAGTTCCACGCCCAGAACACTGGCGTAATATCCCCGCCAAGGATTTATACCGTGAGCATTTTAAGCTCAATGGCAGATGGGCTTACTGGCGCAATCTCATTAAAAACCCTGCTTGGGGCTTCAAAGATCCCCGCAATACCTTTACCCTTGATATGTGGCTTAACCTTTATCCTGAGGCTAAAGTGATTCACATCCACCGTCCCTGCGAAGAAGTGGCCACTAGTTTACAAACACGTAATCATCGTAAAGGCGAAGTGCACTTAGAGGCTATAGAGGACCTTGACTTTTGCCGAGATCTTTGCGAAAAATACCATCAACAAGCTTTTAGTTATGCCGACGGTTTAGGCAAGAATTATATGGAGATTAGCTATAAAGAGTTAATGGAGCAAGACCCAGCCAGCCTTGCTAAAATGAGCAAGTTCTGTGGTAAATCTGTGCATAAAGCACTGCAATATTACTTACACTAATGGCCTTAGTATCGGTTATTGTCCCCAATTATAATCACGCGCGGTTTTTAGAAAAGCGCCTCAGTAGTATCGCCGAACAAAGTTTCCAAGATATTGAAGTCATCTTACTAGATGATGCCAGTAAGGATAACAGCCGTGAAATACTAGAAAACTGGTCGGCGAAATACGAAAATTGGCAATTTCATTTTAACAGTAAGAATAGCGGTAGTCCCTTTATTCAATGGAACAAAGGCATTGCAATGGCTAGTGCCCCCCTTATTTGGATTGCGGAAAGTGATGATTATTGTGAGGCTAATTTCCTGGAGGAGTTAGTGCCCTTACTACAAAGCAAGCCGCAAATTGGCATTGCTTATGGGCAATCACTCTTGGTAGATGAGCAAGATAAAGTGCTGTATAGTTACCAAGAGAGTTTAGAATTCATCTACAAAAGTAAAGCTTGGGAAAGTGATTTTATTAAAGCCGGCCACGAGGCTTGTCGCGAATGGCTCCTGCATCACAATCCTATTCCTAATGCGAGTGGTATTATCTTCCGCAAGGAAGCCTATTTAAAGGCAGGAAAGGCTGACCCTAGTATGCGCTTAAATGGCGATTGGCATTTGTATGCTAAAATACTATTGCAATATGATTTAGCTTTTAAAGCGCAGAACCTCAACTATTTTAGAGTACATCAAGCCACCCAGAGATCTAAATCTATTCGCAATGCCTCGGTTTACTCGGAATTAATTAGCATCAACAACCTAATTAGGGAAGCTTTACCTGAAGCGAAGCATGAAGCCGATGCCGCTTTGGACGAATTCGCAAATTGGTGGATTGGCAATTTACCCTATCACAGTTGGAATAAAGAAAACTGGCAACTTAATAAGAAACTTTACCGCTTCTTCAGTACACATAAAAACAATCTGGCTTACCGGATTATCCTCACGCATATTATTAGTTATCTGCGCGACTTCCTAAAAACAATTGGACTTTTAAAGCCCCTCAAAAAATGGCGCTCACAAATGTTTCCTGGTAAATACTGGGACAAATGAGCGGCTTTTACTCCATAATAATACCAGTTTATAATGCCGAAAAGACCATTGGGAAATGTCTTAATTCGGTGGCAATTCAAAGCTTTGTTAATTACGAAATCATTCTTGTTAACGATGGCAGTGAAGACCAAAGTCTCCGTATAATAGAGGAATGGCAAAATGAGCACAGTGATATTGAACTGCATGTTATTAACCAAAGCAACCGCGGTTTAGGGGCTGCGCGCAATGTGGCTATTAAGAATGCCAAAGGAGAATACTGTGCCCTGTTAGATGCAGACGATTATTGGCATCCCGAAAAATTAAAATCTTGCTATAGCTTTTTAAAACATAGCGCCGAATGTGATGTGCTTTATCATAGTGTAACCACTGTTGGTTTAAAAGAGGAAAAAGCAAGAAAGGTCTTTGCCTTTTCTACAGCAAGTGAAATTATGCGCAAGGGTCTACCAATAGTGCCCTCGGCCGCTATTCTAAAAACCAGTACCGCTCAAGAATTCCCCTTCAGTACCCATACAAAATTCCACGGAGCAGAAGACCTTTTCCTCTGGCTGGAATTATTAGCCGCGAAAAAATGCTTCTATTATTGGCCTGAAGCGATGAGCTTTTACCGCGAAACAGGCGGCATGAGTACCCGCATTGACGAACATCTTAAAAAGGTAGAAAACGTTTATGAGCATTTTTATCAGCTAGACCTCTATAAAAGACTAGAACTAGAACAAGCACTGCAACGCAAGTGGTATGAAGCAGCGCGATTTTACCAAAAGCGCGGTCAGCACCACGCAGCGGAACGCTACTATTCTATGGCCGACGGTAAATCGCTCAAGATTTTTACGCTGAAAATAATGAACCGCTTGGGGCTTAGTTATTAGACCAGAGACTTTTTGTAAAAGATAAACAGCCCGCTTTTATAGGACGGCTAATGTCAAATACGCCACTAAATTATTTTATTCCCCGCTTTTCGCGATAAGCACGCACATAATCCATGGGCTCACGGAGATTGTTCTTCGTTTGCAAGAACTCCATCATGGCTGGATAGCGCCCGTGCTGAGGATAAGTTTGTAAAGTTCCCCGCAGGGCATTGGCAAGACTGCTTAGATAGCGTTGATCGTTACTACGCGGAGGAAGTAAATTTAATGCCCCTAAGGCATCGGCAAATTCTTGGGCCTGTAAATGCAATTGTGCTTTTAACAAAAGTGCTTGTCCAAATTGAGGAGAAATTACTAGAGCGCTATCTACATAAGTGAGTGCCTTCTCTCTCTCGCCCAACTGAAAGTGTACCTGGGCCAAAAACTCATAGACTAAAATATTATAGGGTGCCGCCGCTTGCGCCAAACTTAAGTCCATTAAAGCCTCTTTGGGTCTTTTTGTTAAGGCATAACCTTTGGCAGAATAATAACGGAGCGGATTAGCAAAAGCATCTACCGTGTACCAGTCATTTATCGCATTTTCTACTGCGGGAATAATGGCTTGTGCATTACGAGAACTATTGGCTTCTAAGATGGCAACCGTTCCCTTTTCCGCACTATAACGCTGGGTATTTATATACAGTCCTCCCACTAATAAAAAACCGAGTACATAAGGCAGGAATTTAATTGACTGGCCTTTTAAGTTTTGGTTATAAGCAAAGGGAATGGCGAAAAACAACATCAAAAGAAAACTATGACTAGCCCTTTCAATGGGGAAGTCACTGAGGGAGAAAAAGGCAAAGCTCAGTAGGCCAAAAAAAGCGAGGTACTGTAACTTTAAATCTTGCTCATCGGGCAGCGTCTTCAGGTTTATGACAATCTGCCGAAAGGCAAAAAAGAAAAGGGCTAAATAGGCTAAGAGCGCAATTGGCCCCGCTTCTGCCCAAATCCATAAATAGTCGTTATGAGGCCTTTGAATATGAGTAACGCCTTGCATAACGCTACGATCTACTCCCGCTAAACCATATTTGGGAAAGATTAATTTCCAGTTGCCTGCCCCTACTCCTCGCACGGGATTATCGGCAATCATACTGATGCTATTCTCCCAAAAGCTTAAACGCTTTTGCAGGTTACTGCTGTTTAAAAAGGACTCTTTAACAATGGGGTTAAAAAATAAGGCAGCCAGAATCAGTACCGCTAAACCCGCGTTTATATAAAGCCACTTCTTAGCTATCTTAATTTTACCCTTAGAATAAAAACTTATCAGCGCCAGCGTAAAAATAGCAGCGGCCGTAAAAGACAACCACACCCCACGGGTACGCAGCACGAAAATTTCGAAAATGATAATAATGCTCACGATCATGGCCAAGCTTCGCTGCCAAGATTTTAGACTAGACCAAGCTGCTATGCTTAGTGGAAAAGCCAACATAAGCGCCGAGGCCAAAAGGTTTTTATGACTGTAGCTACCGGTTATGGTGTAAACATCTTCAAAAAACTCGCCACTTGCCAGGGCCGCTATTATTTGAAAGAAAGCGGGAATTGCACTAATGGTGGCGAAAATTAAGCCTCCACTTAATAATTGGTTTTTACTGATTCGCCCTTCTTTAAGCTCGCTAAAAAGCAGAAAGAAAAATGGGGTGAAAGATAGGTAGCGTGCCAGGGCACCGAAAGCCTCTCCTGAATTTTGGGCCACGCTAAGGCTGATTATCTGCAAGAGCGCAAAAACTCCAAAGGCCATACTTATGGCTAGTGGGAACTTCTGTTTTGACCAGAACTTAAAAGTAAAAGCCAATAAGCTTAAGCCTAAAACTCCTAGAACTAAATAGCGCGATAATAGCGCTGGATCCAAAAGGGCCTCTACTCTAAACAGCGGCAAGAGAGCCATAAGGAGCCAAAAAATTATAGTGGAAGGCGAAATCTTGTTTTGCTTCTGAGCCATAATATATTTTGTGCTAAAGTAAAATATGCCTGCTTATAGAACAATTAAACTTTTCATTCGTTTTCAATGGTTCTAACCTATCTTTGCACCCTCAAAAAATTAAGCATTGTCTAGCTCAAGAACTCTACATAAAAACAGTAAACCACGCAGCTTCTCTCGGAAGACTTGGTTAACACATGAGTTTTTGAAACGCAGCGGACGTTATCGCTTTATCGGTCAAAATCTTTGGAAACTGAGCATTAGCTTAGTCGTTTTAGGGACAGTAATTGGTCTGGTAAATCACTTTTTTATAGACATTGATGTTTTAATGGAAAACCTTTTCAGTCGTTTTTCTGACTGGGCTATTTTAGCGGTTTTCTTTGCAAGTGAAAGCCTCTTGGGCTTAATACCACCCGACCTTTTCATCTTCTGGACGGCTACCTTTAACAGTCCGTGGTTAATGATAGGACTTTTGGCAGTACTCAGTTATGGCGGAGGAGTTATCTCGTTTTATCTCGGCCAAAATTTACGGCGCTTCCCCGCTATCAATAATTGGGTGCATTTTAAATTTCGCCAGCAAGTTTTGGTTTTTCACAAATTTGGGGGATTATTAATTTTTGTGGCCGCCTTAACACCTCTACCTTTCTCACCGATAAGCGTAATTGCTGGAGCAGTAGAGTATCCTTTTAAGAGCTATTGGAAAATGGCTTTATCGCGAGTTTTACGATTCTTTCTCTACGGTTTTATCCTCTTGAGTATTAGTTAAACTGAATTAGGCCTGAAATTTTAAGCTTCGTATTTTCGCTCTATGCATAAGCCTCAGGAAATCTTTCTAAATAATATTGCGCAAACCACTCCTTTCCCACTTTCCTTAGAAATTGCATCGGCCAAAGGTTCTTATCTCTATGGTCCACAGAGCGAAGAATACCTAGACTTAATTAGTGGTGTGGGCGTTAGCAATTTTGGGCACGGTCATCCCAAGGTAATTGCTGCCATTAAAAAGCAATTGGATAAGCATTTGCACACCATGGTTTACGGGGAATTTATTCAAGATAGCCCCAATCAATTAGCGGAGAAATTAGCCAGTCTTTTACCGCCCCAACTAAATTGCAGCTACTTTGTAAACAGTGGCGCCGAGTCAATTGAAGGAGCACTCAAGTTAGCCAAACGCTTCACTGGCCGAAGAGAAATCATTTCTTTTAGAGGCGCTTATCACGGCAGCACCCACGGCGCCCTCAGCGTTTCGGGCAATGAAACTAAGAAAAGAGCATTTCGTCCGCTTTTACCGGAAGTGCGTTTTTTAAACTTCAATAAAATTACCGAGCTATCTGCGATAAGCGAAAAAACTGCCTGTGTAATTGTAGAAACTATCCAAGGCGATGCGGGAATTCGTATTCCTGATCAAAACTACCTAGATGCTTTGCGTGCCCGCTGTAGCAAGATGGGGGCCTTATTAATTTTCGATGAAATTCAAGCGGGAATGGGCCGCACTGGAAAACTTTTTGCCTTTGAGCATTATGGAGTGGTACCCGATATTTTATGCAGCGCCAAAGCTTTAGGTGGAGGCTTACCCTTGGGTGCTTTTATTTCCAGTTATGAAATTATGCAATGCCTTACCGATAAACCCATGTTAGGTCATATTACCACTTTTGGTGGCAATCCTTTGGCCTGTGCCGCTTCCCTAGCTTGCTTAGAAATACTAGAAGAGGAAAACATTTTGGCGGACGTTGAGGCAAAAGGAGCCTTGTTTGAAGAACTGCTGCAACATCCTCGGGTACTAGAAATTCGTCGCAAAGGCCTCTACTTTGCTTTCGAGTTTGCCAATGCCGATGAAGTGCAGCACGTAGTGGAGTACTGCATGAAAAAAGGGGTAATCTGCTTTTGGTTCTTGAGCTGCCCCGAAGCTTTTAGAATTGCCCCGCCCTTAAACATTAGCGAAGATGATATTCGCAAAGCCTGCGCAGTCATTATGGAAGCAATTGTGCTCTTAGACTAGTGTTTCACAATCTTTTGGCTTAGCCCCTGCTCAAGTATTAGGTAGTATATCCCTTTCGGTAGATGCGAAACATCAATCGTCTGCCCGTGCTTAATAAGACCATGGATCAGAGTCTTACCCTTTAAGTCATGAATATCAAAAATTTCTTGGGAAGTATTATTTGGCATACTCACCTTTATACGATCTACTGCAGGGTTAGGGTAAATTGCCAACTGAAATAAGACCTCTTCTCCTGTCCCGATAGATTCATTGAACTTAAAACCAATTTGCGGACAAGAATTACTTGGGCCAATGGTGTTTGCTGTAGACCTTTGCACCCCACTTACTATAATGTCATTGTGAACAAGGGGATAAGTGACATCACTTAAATCATTTGCATTGTAAACATCATCGGGATCTAAAGTGAAATCAAAATAATACTGTTTACCCGGTTTTAGTATTTGACCTAGTTCAAAAGCAATTTTGGTCGTGCCAAGAAAGACATTTGTGCTTCCTGCTATTTTCACATTGCCTTCGTAGAGGTCGAAAAATACGAGTTGATTTCTGAGTGTAAACATAGGACTGGCCAGAGGATCAAAACCTAAAAAATAAACTGAATCAATTTTCTTCTCACTTGTCACTTCCACAAAAACTCGAATTTTGTCGGGATAGGTTTCCCCTTGCACAAGTTCAATGTCTTCGAATAAAGAGCCCCATATATTATCCTCGATTACCGTATCTACTTCTGAAAGCCGAGAGCAGTTGAACCTTGGATCTTCTAATTGCCAGCCATAAGTTCCTGAACCCTGAATGGGTATTTCAGTTATTGCAACAGGACTATAAAGTGGGAGAACCCCGTTATAGAGCCAATAATCCGGCCTGAGGGTTGTGCCTAAGGCATTAGGGTTAAAAGTAAAGCTATTTAAATTTCTTTGTATTGGTACCAAAGGTGGAATGTCGAAATATAGGTATACCGAATCGGTTCTATTTCCTAAGCTATCACCTATATAGAGCCACGAATTCGTGCTAGGGAAAAAGCTAATTTCACTTTGCTGAGCTAGAGCAGTATTAGTTAAGATTGGGTGCTCCCACCTAAAGTTAAGGCTATCACCAAGGCTTTGCACATTAACCGAGTCTCCCAAGCATAAGGCTAAAGTGTCGGAAACAATAAGTTGGCCTATTTCATCGCCAATAGCAGGATCCATACTAAGCCTTATTCTTAATTTAAATCCTTGACGTTCAGGATAAATACAATAGCCTTCACTAAAGTTAAAATTGTATTTAACTAATTTGGGTCCGAGAACATAATTATTGCCCAATGGAATGAAGCGGAATAGTACGAAGTTACTGTCGGTACTATGAAATGTTCCATTAAAACCATTTTGAGGAGTAAAAGAAGCTTCGCTGTAAAGTGGGGTTGAGTTTAAATGATTCTGGTTTAAATTACTTCCGTCAATGGTAAGTAAAGTGGATTGTTGAAAGGGATGCACGGCTCTTAAGAGGATCTCCAAAGTATCTCCAACTTTAACATCGTAGGAAAACACTTGACTATTTCCACTTACTGTTTGCGTTATGCTATCCTTTATCAGGCTAACCATTGGCGTTCCTCTCTGAGTGTTTCTTTCTAAAAGAACCAGACTATTATTAACCAATTGACTAGCAATTAAACGACCGTTATGGTAACTATCAAATTTTACTGGGTAGATGTAATATTTGGGCGTATCGCCATCGGGCTGCACATTAAAATTAATAAAGCCTCCACTACCAAATGTGTTTGGAGAATTAAGCAGGTTTTCTGTATTATCCGGAAAAGGGGCAAATACACCAAAACCATTGTTATAAAGTTGAGGCATCAGGGCGGCATTGCTGTAAGGTCTAGCAATTTCTGATATAACTGAGTCCAGGCGCGGGTCAACAGATAGGTTCGAAACTGTATCGTTTGCGGTATTCCTCTTTCACGAAAACTAACAAGATTTGGCTTGGCACTAGACCATGTACCTACCCTAGGGTGAATAGGCACCTGATTCACAGAATCCCAATCGCTTCTTATCGTTAAAGTGGTAACGGAAAATAGAGCGCCTGGAATATTTTCATAAGAATGATTACAACATCTTGAAAAAACAAATGTCGATCCTGCGCTACCCGGCACTGAAAGCTGAACGGGTTGAGATGATTTATAAATACTTCTAATAATCGGCTCAGTGCAATCCGCAAATCTTATGGTATCTCTAGAGTAAAGCTGCTGAGCTACAGTAACTGGTCCAGTTAATATTGCACCGGGGGTTAAATTCAGTAAGCCTCTTTGGTAAGAGGTGGTGTAGAAAGTGTAGTCGTTTGTGACAGTATCAATTTCAAAATCTATTGCGCCTCCCAAAATTTGTTGGGCATTACTAGGAAGGGCAAAAAGGATTAAAGCGAGGCGAGCGAAGTGTTTTAACATGCAGTAGGTTTAAAATCATTCAAAAATAAAAAAAGACTCACAGCTAAGTTTAAAAGACTCTTTTTATTCCTACACTTTTATAAACTTGTGTTGTCTGCTACGACGGAAATACCTTCCCTGGATTTAAGATTCCCTTGGGATCAAAAACCTTTTTAATTTCCTTTTGGAGGTTCAGCTCTACCTGATTAAAGACAATATCCATATAATCTTTCTGCACATAGCCAATACCATGTTCGCCACTAATGGTGCCTCCCAGCTCCTTTACCACCGCAAATAATTCGCGGATGGCTTTAGGCAAATCTTCGGCCCAAGCTTTATCACTCATATCTTCTTTCATAATATTAACGTGCAGATTACCATCGCCCGCATGGCCATAGCAAACTGACTTAAAGCCATATTTTGCGCCTAATTCTTTTACCGAACGCAGTAAACTAGCCAGCTCTGCCCGGGGCACAACGGTATCTTCTTCCTTATAAATAGAATGTGATTTTACTGCTTCTCCTACCCTCCGTCGCAAAGTCCAAAGGCTAGCTTTATCTTTATCATTATCGGCAAATAAGGGTTCCGCCGCACCGAAGTTCATTACTAGTTCTGCTATCGCTTCGCAGTCTTGCATTAAAGTCTCGGGATAATTACCATCTACCTCAATTAATAAATGCGCCTGAATATCTTCGCCAATTGGAAGCTCAACATTATCAACAAACTTTAGAGCATAGTCAATAGCATCGCGCTCCATAAACTCCATTCCACTGGGGGTGATACCCGCCTGAAATATTGCCGAAACGGCCTCGCAAGCCTTTTCTGCGGAAGGGAAAGGGACCAGTAAAAGCATATTGTGCTTTGGATAAGGCAATAACCTAAAGGTGGCCTTAGTAATGATTCCCAAAGTTCCTTCACTGCCTACCATTAATTGAGTGAGATTGTAGCCCGTACTATTTTTCAAGACTCTTGCTCCCGTATTAATAATAAAGCCATCCGCTAAAACTACTTCTAAGTCCAGCACATAGGCATTAGTAACCCCATATTTTACCGCCTTAGGCCCGCCCGCATTCAAGGCTAGGTTGCCTCCAATAAAACTACTCCCCCAGCTACTGGGATCCGGTGGATAGAATAAGCCCTTTTCTTTGCAAGCATCGTGAAAAACCTGATTAATCACTCCCGGTTCCACGGTGGCTTGTAGATTTCTTTCGTCAATAGAAACGATGCGATTTAAGTTTTCGGTAGACAAGGCTAGCCCCCCAAATAAAGGTAAGGCACCGCCGCTTAATCCCGTCCTGGCGCCACTGGCAGTTACGGCGATATTACGCTCATTACAGTAGCTCAAGATTTTAGAAACCTCATCTACGGAAGTGGGCTTTAAAACTAATTGCGGGTTAAATTGATAGTCTTCGGTTTCATCGTGACCATATTTTTCAAGATTATCCGCATCGCTAAAAATCGCTGCCTCAGGAACTAAGTTCTTAAAATGATCGAGGTCTTGCGTTTCTATAGCCTGAAAGGCCTTATGTGTCTTCAAAATATTCTATTTTAGGCGCGCTTAAAAATAACGCAATGTTCTATAAATACCGCATTTTCTTTCTCCTTGCTCTTTTTAGCGGCTTTGCTGCCCACGCTCAAAAAAAGACTGTTACTGTAGAAGACATATGGAAACGCTATAGTTTTTATGCTCCTTCTACCTCGGGCTTAAACAGTATGAATGACGGAGAGTATTTTACTGTTCTAAATTCCGACAAAACCGGTGCGCGCATTGACAAGTATAGTTATGCCACAGGCGAACTAGTAGAAACTTTGGTTTCAGCGGCTAAAATTAAAGAAGCTAGCGGAAAAACCATCCAATTTGACGATTATCAATTTAACGCTACGGAAGATAAAGTTCTTCTCGCTACCGAAACAGAATCAATTTATCGTCACTCTTCACGCAGCTACTACTATGCCTACGATTTAAACACAGGCAAGTTAGACAGCATAAAAGCAGAAGGCAAACAGCAATTAGCGGACATGTCTCCTAAGCATAATAGAGTGGCCTTTGTTTATGAAAACCGCCTGCACATTCAAGATTTAGAAACAGATAATGCCTTAGTAAGTTTCGGTCAGGGCCAAGAAAACGCTTTAATTGCCGGCGCTGTTGATTGGGTATATGAGGAGGAATTTAGTTTTCACAAGGGTTTTCAATGGTCGCCTGAAGGCCGCTATATAGCCTATTACCAATTCGATGAAACGGAAGTGCCGACTTTTTCCATGGACGTTTACGGACAGGAACTCTACCCTAGTCAAGATGTTTTTAAATACCCGAAGGCGGGAGAAGTAAACTCTAAGGTGAGCATTCACATTTATGATACCAAGATAAATGAAGACTACGAGGTAATTATCCCTCAGTCCTTCGAGTACATTCCCCGTATTAAGTGGACTAAGGAAGAAGGTGAATTAGTAATTTTTACTTTAAATCGTCATCAAAATGAGCTAGTGTTATGGGAAGTGGAAATAGAGGATGATGAAATTGAAGTAGAAGAATTGTACCGCGAAAAAGCGGAATCCTATTTAGAAATAAATGACAACCTCCGCTTCTTAGATGACGGCGACTTTATTTGGACTAGTGAGAAAGATGGTTTTAATCACATTTATCTGATGGATGATGATGGGGATGTGAAAGAGCAAATTACCAGTGGTCCATGGGAGGTAACCGAATTTTACGGCTACAGTCCTGAAAATGATTTTCTCTACTACCAAGCGGCAGAGGAAAGCTCGGTGCGCCGCGATATTTATCGCATTAAGCTAGACGGTACTGGTAAAGAAAAATTGAGCAGCCAAAAAGGTTGGAACGACGCTAACTTTAGTGAAGGGATGAAGTATTATGTTAATACTTTCTCATCTGCCACAAGGCCAACCTACGAAACCTTACACCGGGCAGACGGTAAAGAGCTTCGGGTTATTACCGCTAATGATGCCTTAGTAAAGCGCTTAGAAGACTACGCTCTCAGTCCGAAAGAATTTATGGTTTTGGAAACGGAAAATGGACAAAGCCTCAATGCTTGGATGATTAAGCCGCAGGATTTTGATCCCGCCAAAAAATATCCCATGCTAATGTTTGTTTACGGTGGACCAGGTTCACAAACGGTAAAAGACCAATATGATGCTTTCAACAGCTTTTGGTACCAAAGCTTGGCCGCGCAAGGTTATATTATAGTAAGCGTTGATAATAGAGGAACGGGTGCCAAGGGGCGCGACTTCCGCACGGTAACTTACCAAGAGCTCGGCAAGTACGAAATTGAAGATCAGATTAGCGCCGCGAAGACTTTAGGGAAAAAGAGCTTTATCGATGCCGACCGTATTGGAATATGGGGCTGGAGTTATGGTGGTTACATGAGTAGCTTAGGCATAACTAAGGGAGCAGACGTTTTTAAAGCGGCTATCGCCGTTGCTCCAGTAACAAACTGGCGTTTTTACGATAATATTTACACCGAACGTTACATGCGTACGCCGCAAGAAAATGGATTTGGTTATGATAGGAACTCACCGATTAACCATGTTGATAAACTAAAAGGCTCTTACTTTTTAGTGCACGGAACAGCCGACGACAATGTACACGTACAAAACACCATGCGCATGGTAGAAAGCTTAGTGCAGGCCGACAAACAATTTGACCTTTTTATTTATCCTGATAAAAATCACGGTATTTCTGGTGGCAATACACGCTATCATTTGTACACGAAAATGACAGATTTCTTATTAGAGAATTTGTAGTCATAAATTATTGATATTTACCACCCTTTTAATTTTAAACTAAATAACAATTCAGACCTATGGCAAATACCGCCGAACTAAGTAAAAAGGAACTTTGGGGCCACCCGATGGGGCTTTACATTCTATTCTTTACGGAAATGTGGGAGCGCTTCTCGTACTATGGAATGCGTGCCATTTTGGTGCTTTATATTATTAGCCCCGCCGTTGGCGACAATCCTGGTTTAGGTTGGGACAGTACCGAAGCCCTTGCTCTTTACGGCTGGTATACTATGCTGGTTTATGTAATGTCCATTCCAGGCGGTATCCTCGCCGATAAATTTATCGGGCAGAAAAAGAGTGTACTTGTCGGGGGCTTAATCCTCTGTGCCGGCCACGGTATTTTGGCGGTAGAACAAATGTGGGCCTTTTATACGGGGCTTATGCTTATCGTTTTAGGGGTGGGTGGTTTAAAACCCAATATCTCAACTATGGTAGGTGGCCTTTACAAAGCGGGCGACATTAGAAGAGACAAAGGATTTACCATTTTTTACATCGGTATTAATATCGGTGCTGCTGCCGCTTCTTTAGCGGTAGGTTATGTAGGTGAGTCTATTGGCTGGCACTACGGATTTGGTATGGCCGGTATTGGTATGCTTTTAGGCCAAGCGGTTTATATGGCCGGTCAGAAGTACCTTACTGGTGTAGGTGATGCGCCTAGTGAAGCAGATAAAGCTAATGCCGATGACGGTTTAGGTCGCCTCTTCTCTAAAATGTTCCAAGAAACAGTTCCTCTAATCTTATTCTTAGCGATTGAAGCCTTTGGTGCCTACCTAGTTGTGGCGCACTTTATGGAGCTTCCTGTGGCCTCAATCGGATACGGATTACTTACTATGTTCTTAGGGATGGTAGTGGGTTTAATGGCAGTTATCTACAATGAGTTGAATCAAACAGATAAAGACCGTTATGTGGTTTTACTCTTGTCCTTTATAATTGTGATTGTATTCTGGGGTGCCTTTGAACAAGCGGGCGGCTTAATGAATATCTATACTCAACAGAAGGTTGATCGTATGGTAGGATCTTTCGAGATACCGGCCTCTGTATTCCAGGCAGTGAATGCAATATTTATTATCATTTTTGGGACGATAGTAGCGGGCTTTTGGGCTTGGCGTAAAAGAGCCAGTAAGGAAGCTTCTTCTTTATTCAAAATGGCTGTGGGTACGATGATTATGGGTGTTGGATTTCTATTTATGGCTCAGGCTTCTACGGAAGTATTAGGCGGAACTAAAGCCGCTTTAATCTGGATTATTCTTGCTTATCTATTCCATACCATCGGTGAATTAAGCACCTCTCCGGTGGCCTTATCATTCATTACCAAATTAGCACCCGCTAAATATGCCTCTATTATGATGGGAGTGTATTTTGCTGCCACTGGTTTAGGTAACAAATTAGCGGGGGTAATTGGGGAGTCATCGCAAAGTGACCCTATATACGCTGAAGTTAATATGAACTACGAAGGACAAAGCACTCTTATACCCGATACTACCTTTGCGAAAGCGGGAGTGTTTGACTTAAGTGGTATAGTTTACCTTGACAATAATGAAGTAAGGCTGAGCACTGAAAATGGCGAGCGCGGTCCTATTTCAGAGTTTGTAATCTTAAACGAGGACAATAGAGCTAATTTAAAAGAAGCACTATTGGAGGAAGAAGCTACTTCAATTGAAACAGCACAACACCTTACGGTTACTTATACTAATAAGAAAGATAACTCGGCCTTAGAGGTAGATGAGAATACCCTAGTAAGCCTTGGCAATTACAATGGTGAAGTAGTGCTGTTCGAAGCTTCTAACGAAAGAGAGATGCGCACCTTTATAATGATTACCATTATTACTGTAGGCTTCGGTTTAATCCTGATACTTTTCCTTAAGAAACTCAAAAAACTCACGCATGGCGCTGAGGATAAAGAAGGAGTGATTGGTGAAGAAACGGAAGGCTTTGACGTAGCTGCAGAAAAATAAAAGAACCTAATTCTATATAAATCCCGCTTCGGCGGGATTTTTTTGTTTTAGACCTTTTGCAAGCTTAGCACATTAATGTCTTGTGTAATGCGGTTCTCCACTGCCTCGCTCAAGCCTTCTCAAAACCTTGGAAATTGCAGCTCAATTCGAGCCAAAAGCGTAGTCCCATCAAGGATTAATCCCTCTAAAACTTGCACAGCTCCTTAAATATAGCTATATTTGAACATAATTAAAAAATGATATACAAAAACTATGAATCATATTGGACTCGACACTGAGCAATCAAAAAATCTATCACAGAAGCTAAATATGCTACTGGCAGCATACCAACTCTTTTATATTAATGTCCGCGGTTTACATTGGAACATTAAAGGTGATAAGTTCTTTGAGCTACACATCAAATTTGAGGAACTATACATTGATTCCTTCGAAAAGATTGATGAGATAGCAGAGCGTATTGTAACCTTAGGCGTAACCCCTTTACACAGCTATACCGCCTATTTAGAAAATAGTAGTATTAAGGAAGCAACTAACGTAAGTGAAGCGCGTGAGTCTGTACAAACTGTTTTAGATGGTTTTGCAGAGTTATTGAAATTAGAGCGCGAGATCTTGAAGATTTCTGATCAAGCCGAAGATGAAGGTACTAATGCCTTAATGAGTGACTATATCCGTGAGCACGAGAAAAGTGTTTGGATGTATTCTGCTTTCTTGAAATAATAAGCATGAATTTTCACACTAGAAAGTGGGTAAAACCGCAAGACCTTAACCCGAATGAAACACTTTTCGGCGGCAGATTACTGAGTTGGATTGATGAAGAAGCGGTGATTTATGCAATTGTCCAGTTGGATAATCAACATGTAGTAACAAAATACATGTCTGAGATTAATTTCATCTCGGCGCCTAGGCAAGGCGATATTATTGAACTGGGCATCGTTGCCACTAGTTTTGGCACATCGTCTATCACGATGGAGTGCGTAGTGCGCAACAAATTAACGCGGGAAACTGTCTTGAAGATTGACAAATTAGTCTTTGTGAATCTCGATAAGGAAGGAAAACCCCTTCCCCACGGAAAAAGTGAAATCACTTACGTTAAAGATCGATTGAACGATTAGTAAACACCCTTATAGGAGACCGTATCAGTTAAGCTTTCTAGGAAAGTAATCAGAGCGGCCTTGTCAACGGCAGAAATAGGAAAGCCTTTGATAAGGTCGCTTTTTAGTGGGCGCTGGCTTACGCCGGATGCGAAATTATCAATCACTATAAGAAAATTGCCATCGAAGCATAAAGCCTAATTTAGTTAAAGCGTTTAAAAAGCAGCTTTTCCCTTTGGTGGAACCGACTGCAAGGGTTCCTTTAAAACATAAGTTCCCTGACAAGTATTTCCCTCTTAGTTGCGCTTCTCCGACTTCTGGCCTCCAGCCAAATTAGGTTAAAGGGTAACCTATAGGTATGGACCTATTTCAAAGCTTCTTGCCTATTGGGAATAATCAAAGAAAGCGATATTTGTGAATATCGCTTTCTTTGTTGAAATATTAAGACTATCAAATAGCGCCTTCCTTTATTTCATCTACCACATCAGGATCGAGTAAGGTTGAAGTATCCCCGAGGTTGCTCGTGTCTCCTTCAGCAATTTTTCTCAAAATCCGACGCATGATCTTACCAGAACGCGTCTTGGGCAAACCACTAACGAACTGAATTTTATCGGGTTTTGCAATTTTACCAATTTCGGACACAACCGTTTCTACAATTTCCGCTCTTAATTTTTCGGGATTTGTAGGTGGTTCTTTGGTAATCACATAAGCGTAAATTCCCTGCCCTTTAATAGCATGGGGAAAGCCTACCACCGCACTTTCCGCAACAATATGGTCGTTTGAATTAATTGCATTTTCTATTTCGGCGGTACCAAAACGGTGACCACTTACATTAATAACATCATCTACTCTACCGATAATACGATACATGCCGTTTTCGTCGCGCTTAGCGCCATCACCGGTAAAATAATAGCCTTCATAGTGAGAGAAGTACGTATTCTTACAACGTTCGTGATCGCCGTAAGTAGTGCGTAACATACTAGGCCAAGGAAAGCGCATGGCTAAATATCCTTCTTCATTATTACCTTCAATCTCTTGCCCTTCTTGATTAAGCAGCACTGGTTGAATACCAGGTAAAGGGAGACCCGCAAAAGATGGTTTCATCGGGCTATGTGCACCTAAGCCAGAAATCATAATACCACCAGTTTCGGTTTGCCACCAAGTATCTACAATCGGACATCTTTCTTTGCCCACATGGATATGATACCACTCCCAGGCCTCTTCATTAATGGGCTCGCCTACTGTTCCCAAGGTTTTGAGGGAATAGAGACCATAACTTAAAACGTGATCTTCTCCCTTCGCCATTAAAGCGCGGATGGCAGTGGGTGCGGTATAAAACTGATTAACCCCATGCTTATCACAAACCTGCCAAAAACGTCCTGGATCGGGATAGGTAGGCACTCCTTCAAACATTACAGTAGTAGCGCCATTTAAAAGGGGACCGTACACAATATAGCTATGACCAGTAATCCAGCCGATATCGGCTGTACACCAGTAAACATCACTTTCATCGTACTGAAATACGTTCATAAAGCTGTAGCCCGCATAAACCATATATCCGCCACAAGTATGCACTACCCCTTTGGGTTTACCCGTGCTACCAGAGGTATATAAAATAAAGAGCATATCCTCACTATCCATCGGTTCCGCTTCACATTGCCTATCCGCCAAGAGTAGCTCCTCATGCATCCAATAATCGCGGCCTTCTTGCATTTTCACGTTCCACTGGGTACGTTCCGCCACCAAAACTTTTTCAATAGAAGTGCAATCCTTAAGTGCTTCATCTACTACCGCTTTACAAGGAATTTCTTTAGCACCGCGGTACATACCATCGGCCGTAATAACCATTTTACAAGATGAATCATTGATACGATCTGCTAAAGCATGGGCGGAAAAGCCGGCGAATACCACTGAGTGAACCGCACCAATGCGCGCACATGCTAAAACCGAAATAGTTAGTTCGGGAATCATGGGCATGTAAATAGCCACGCGATCGCCCTTTTTAATACCGTGCTTTTTTAAAACATTGGCCGTTTTACAAACCTCTTCGTGTAATTCACGGTAGGTCATGCGTACAAACCTTTCTTTAGGATCATTGGGTTCCCATATTAAAGCCAGCTTGTTTCCGCGCGACTCCAAGTGACGGTCTAGGCAGTTTTCGGTGATATTTAATTTCGCACCCGAAAACCACTTTACATCAGGTCCTTTAAAATCCCATTCTAAAGTTTTATCCCAAGGCGCTTGCCATTGATAATTACTGGCTATCTCAGCCCAAAACTCTTCCGGTTTTTCGGTACTTAAAGCATACTGCTCATGGTATTCCTCGATGGAATTTATGCGGAATTTTGCCTTCATTAGTTCTGATTTTTAATTTTATAATTTGGGTAGATTGCTTATTTTCTTCTACAATAGTGGGGTCATCAATAGTGGAGAAAATGCTTAATTTACCCTTATTTGCCATGGTTCGCTTAAGCTTTCGCAAGATTTTACCCGAACAGGTCTTAGGCAAAGACCTGACTAATACTCCTTTTTTAAAAGCTGCCACGGGGCCTATTTCCGACCTGACCGAAGATATGATTTCAGGGACTATCTCCAAAATTTATTGAGCTAATGGCAATACCCGCCAAAGGCAATAGCACAATCCAGTATTTTGCAATGGGCTTGAATGCCTGCGCCTACTTAGCAGGATTCACAATTGTGAGCGGAAATAAGGCACAACCGCTGAAAGGCCACACCTAAGATCTACAGGTAGACCATAGCTTGCAGGGTGATTTCTGCTTTATAGGAAAGATTATCTATGTCCGTGAAGTCGGGACGATGACGATAATTGAGAGTCAGCTTAGAATGGTGTCCTGCAAAAAAGGTATTGAGCCCTAGGTCGAAAACAGTGACCGGCACTTGTTCGCCAGCGCTATTCTTCAAGCCTTCAAAATCGCTGTAAATAAAAGCGGCATAAGGCTGAAATATGAGCTTATCATTTTTCTTAGGCAGCATGTATCCCACTTGAGTGTAAAGGCTGGTTCCTGTGCCCATAGTTGGTAAAGAATTTCCGCGCAGGCTAGCCGAAATGGTAGATGCATCAGCAGGGTTCAAGATGCCGATATTACGGACATTATTAGGACCGAAGTCGTTAAAGTAAGCTGCTGCGTAGGCCGTAATGGCACCACCTTTTTTAAGGGGCATATCTAAAAAGGCATCTACAGAAAAGAGGTTAATATTAGACAAAACAGTATCGCCATCGTTATTAGTAGACCACATAGCATCGTTATTGTTGAAAAAGCCAGCGCCTACATTAAATACCTTTTTGCTGCCTAAATAAGTACCCACTCGGTAGGGCAATAAATTACTTTCCGCATCCCAAAACTCGTATTGAAAATAGCCCTCAATAACCTTAGAAACATTGCCAGGGTTATAGTTTGCCCTATCTAAGGCAATAGTATTATCCGTATTGGTTTCGAAAGGATCATTTACTGCCACTTGATAAGCTAGTTTACCAAATTTACCCTTGGCGAAGATGCCTAATTTACGTGCAAATTGATCAATTGCTTCAATCGTAGGCCAGTTTAAGATAGGCGCATCCATGGTCAGTAAATTTAAGGTTGAAGCATTGGTTAAACGGCTTAGGCCATTCCAGTAATGCAATCCCCCACCGATGTGCAAATACTTAGAGAAAACAGTATAATCAACCCAGGCATCGTGCACATATAATTGAGGCTTTTTACCATCAGCACCGAGATAACCGCCACTCATGGCATTTTGGTTATTGATACCGAAGTGGGTTAAAATTAAGAAGCGCTTATCGAGTTGTGCATACATTAAAAAGCGTGAACGACGCAAGCCCACATCGGTGGTGGCTTCTTGAGCCTGCCCTACTCGGGTACTGCCTTCGTTATTTTGATTGTAACGCAACCATACTTGATGCCAGGTAACAAAGCGAAAGTATTTATCGCCCGGTTCGTCGAGCTTTACTTTTAAGCCGCCATTGTATTCACTATAGCCCTGCGAGAAGGATAAGTTACTGCTCAGCAAAAAGATGCTTAGTAAGAGTGCCGCTTTTTTCATCTGTTTCAGTTTGGATGAACCCAGAATCCATATCTTGCTATTCATGTCTCGAAGGTTCTGATTAAAACTCAAATCCTAAAATGGATATAGGTATCCGCTAAATTAAATATACTTTTAAGTATTGATCAATCTTTAAAATGTTCGCAGTAGATTAACCTATACTTATCCCCCGGCTCGGCAAGCACCAGCCCCCTTACTTTTAAATTAGTGGTATCACTGTACTATTTCAATAACTCCGAATGAGTAAAAACATCATAGGCTAGATGAGAGTCGCGGTTCTCGAGACCTTTTGCCGTTTTAAGAAAAAATCACTGATTTAGCACGGCCTTTAAGCAATCAAACATTCACATCTCAAGCCAATGACATATAGCCAAAAAAAAGCCCCCACAAATTGTGGAGGCTTTTGTAAATTATAAATTTAGATCCGCTTAGAAAGGATATTTATTCTCCTCAATAAGTTTTGCGGCAATACGACGACGTAATTCTTTTACGTTTAATGGATTAGCAGCTTTCGTAAAGCGCTTTAAGCCCATTAACATCATACGTTGCTCATCACCTTCCGCGAAACTATAAATAGCCTCACGTCCTGCTCTCCCTACATTTTCCATGGCGTTATGCAAGTATAAGCGTGCCATGTCAATTTCCACTTGAGCCTTTTCCTTACCCTTCTTCGTGGCAATTTTTTCGGCTCTAAGAATACCACTTTCGGCGGCATAAATTTCAATCAGCATATCCGCAGCGTTCATAATAATCTCCTGCTCCTCTTCGAGGTTCATACCGAAAGTTTCTACCGACTTACCGGCGACCATTAGTACCGCTTTTTTAAGCTTGACAATAATCTCTTTTTCTTCGGTAAATAATACACTGTAATCCGGTGTATCAAAAGAAGGGATATCTAATAATTCGTTAGCTACTGCCGTGGCAGGTGACATTAAATCCATTTCACCCTTCAAGGCTTTTTTCAATAACATCGCTACGCTGTGCAGACGATTAATTTCGTTGGTTCCTTCGTAGATGCGGGCAATACGCACGTCGCGGTAAGCTGCCTCTAAAGGAGCATCGGCACTATAGCCCATGCCACCATATATCTGCAGGCCTTCGTCGGCCACGTAGCTGTCCACCTCTGAACCTAATACTTTTAAAATAGCACATTCAATCGCATACTCCTCTACTCCTTTAAGCTTGGCCGTTTTAGGCTCCATACCTTCTTCTTGGAGGCGGATAATATGGTTCTCGATATCTTGCCCAGCACGGTAAACCGCACCTTCTGCAACCCAAGTACGAGTTAGCATTTCGGCCAATTTAAATTGTATAGCGCCGAATGAAGCAATAGAAACTCCAAATTGCTTACGTTCATTGGCATAAGAAACTGAATGCGTGATAACGCGACGGGCAGCATCCATACAGGCTACGGCTAATTTAATACGTCCGTAGTTTAAAGAGTTCATGGCAATTTTAAAACCACCGTTACGCTCTCCCAACAGAGCGCTAACTGGGACTTCACAGTCGTTAAAAAACATTTGGCGCGTAGAACTAGCGCGAATACCTAATTTATTTTCTTCCTCGCCGAAACTCATGCCAGAGGTACCTTTTTCTACTATAAAGGCCGTGAGGTACTGATCGTCCTCAATACGAGCAAATACAGTAAATACGTCGGCAAAACCGGCGTTAGAAATCCAAATTTTTTGACCATTAATCTTATAGGTCTTACCATCCTCACTTAAAACCGCTTTGGTCTTACCAGAGTTTGCATCTGATCCAGCACCTGGTTCGGTTAAGCAATAAGCTCCCATTAACTCGCCCGATGATAGGCCGGGTAGGTATTTTTGACGCTGATCTTCGTTACCATATAATAAGATTGGCAAAGTGCCAATACCCGTATGGGCTCCAAAGGCAGTTGATAGCGAACCAGAAACACCTGAGATACGGTCACAAACCAACATAGAAGTATTGAAATCCATGCCGAGGCCGCCGTAGGCTTCGGGTACCGAAATACCTAGCAAACCAAGCTCGCCTGCTTTCTTCATGATTTCCTCGGTGAAGGCATAATCTTTATTCTCGAAGCGTTCGCGGTGCGGTAATACTTCTTTTTCAATAAAGTCGGTGGTGGCTTGTGCCATCATTCTTTGCTCTTCGGAAAAGTCTTCAGGAGTGAAAACTTCATCCATTTCTACGGGACGAATTAAAAACTCGCCACCCTTGAGGAATTCTTTTGTTAGCGTTTCTGCCATGGTTTAATTTTTTTGGATTGCTTCAAAAGTAGTAAAATTTATTATGCATGCATAGTTAATTGACTATTTTTTTTTGCTGTCCAAACTCAATAAAGACGATAGACGAAAAACCCGCGCCAGGGATTGTATGGAAAACCTGCCTTTTAAAAAATATAAAGGAGCCGCCTAGTCGCGGCGACCAAAGAAAGCCCCGCCTAGGCCGAGCGAGTTTAGTTTTTTGAACGGTGGCTTTGGAAGAAAAGCCCGCAGGCGCCCATAAAAAAAGGTGCCTCTTACGAAGCACCTTTTATTGCAGAGTATCCTAATCTACAGATCTTACCAGTGGTAGGATACGCCCAACTGACAAGAGTAGGGACTTTGATTGGTTTGGAACAGGCGGTTTTCGAGCACCTGCTCTTGCAAACGTAGACGTGTAAAAACCGACCACTGTTGGTTAATTTTATAAGAAATTGCGGGCTGCACTAAAATGGCAAGGCTAAAAGACTCGCTTCGAGAATAGTTTTCATCGTTAATAGCCAAGGCCTGTTGCACACTCAAACCAGCGGCCAGAGAGATATTCCAAGCTCCCAGCTGTTTTTGGTAACCGTATAAAATCGGTAATTCGGCGTATTGAAAGCGAATTTGCTTAGTTCTGGGGTAGCTAACTTCGTAATCGTTGCTATCTACATTGAGAACAATATTGGTGTCAATTACCGTCTGAAAGGTGGTGTCAATTTCGTAATGACCGGCATTGATGGAGTCGATTACCCAAGTGCGAGTAATTACGGCCACCTGACGATTAGTAATATCTAAGGCCCAGCTGCTATCGATAAGCAATTGATTTTCAATTACATTATAATTAAGTTCCTGTTGATCCTGACTAAGACTAAGACCACCTTGAAAGAACCAATTTGCGCGGTTCCACTGAAAATCTATGGCCGCCTGCAGACCATAAGCCATAGGGCTTCCAAAGTTATATGCAGCACCAAAAGTGAGGTTTACACTTTGCAGTTTAAAGCCCGTGGCGGGATTTATAAAATCCTCTGCTGCCTCTGGCTTGGGAGAAGCCTGTGTTGGTTGCTCCAGCTCATCTTGCGGAAGGCTATCGGTAATTGCTAAAGCAGGTGACTCGTCATTAGCCGACGAACTTGGTTTATCTTCAGACTGAGAAATTTCTTCCTCCGCCCTAGGAACCTGAGGACTAAAACTTAAATTCTGCTCGGTATTAGTGGCAACATCTTCCTGCGCCATTTCTGTATTTGCGCTGGCAGAATTTATAGGCTCATTAGCCGCAGCTGTGGTAGCGCTTTCAGCAACCTTCGTTAAGTCAGGGTTATTCTCGCTCTCCTTGGCTGGCTCCTTTTCAAAGACTGTAGCAGCATTATTTGTTTTCTGCTCGTAGGCAGATGCGCTCGCAGTATTAGCAGGGTCTGCAGCTGACTTTGCTACTGCCGCATTAGTGTTTTTCACAGAATTTCCGTCTGCCGCAACCGCCTTATTTAAAGAGCCGCTAACAGGGCTAGTGTTTTTCTTAGATTCTTCCGGCCTATTTAGCAAGGTAGACTCTTCCGAAATTTGTTTTTCAGTTTTCTTCGACGCTGGTGCACCCTCCACTCTATTGGATTGAGAGTTTTGCTTATCCGCGTTGATAGTAGTATTCGTTAGGTTAGAGCTAGGGGCCTCAGTATTGTTTGGGCTTGGCTCGGGCAGAGAAGAATTGGTTTGATCGCCAGTATTAAAAAACCACAAGGCAGCAATTAGGCTAAGCGACCCGATAGAAATAAGGGCAGCTTTTAAGGCTACTCTAGAAGGTGGTTTAGTTTGTAAGGCGGGCTGATCGGCAATCATTTTTTCCATTGCGGCCCAATCAGCAGCATTAGGTCCCTCTGCCGAAGATCCTAACTTGTCGCTTATTTTTTTCCAGTGATTAGCCATTTATACTACCCTTTTTAAGTTGCTCATTGAGATGAGCTTTGCTTTTAAAATTTCTTTTGCTGAAGCGAGATAGCGTTTGGAACTGCGTTCGGAGCAATTCAGTTTATCGGCTATTTCATCGTGCTTATATCCTTCAAATTCGTGGAGACTAAAAACTAGTCGTTCCTTTTCGGGTAATTTAAAGATCAGCTCTTTTACGTCATCGAGGCTTAGGGAGTCCATTACTGAGCCTAAGCCTTTTCCTATTTCTATTTCTTCAAAGTCCTCATCAGTATCTTTAAAATCTGTTTGTTCGTGGTATTTCTTATTCTTGCGAAAGTCGTCTATCGCGCTGTTCACCATTATGCTAGCAATCCAGCTAAAGAAATCTCGTTTTTCGTCGTACTCACGCAGGTTTAGCAAAACCTTTAAAAAACCTTCATTGAGCAGCGCAACCGCGTCCTCGCGATTCCTTTTATAACGGAAACAGATAGCCAATAAATACGCGAAGCAATGCTGATATAAGTCAGACTGTGCCTTACGATCATTCTTTTTACACTTTTGAATAATTTTTATTGGTATCCTGTCCATCCGCTATAAAGATAAGAAAGCGGTGAAGTAATATTCACCGCTTTCTAGCTAAAGAACAATTATTCAATAATTAGGCGTAAAGTCTTCGCAGTGTTTTCACTGCTTACTCTTACTAAATAGGCACCTGATTCGAGGCCGGAGATTTCAGCACTATTACTAGTTGGCTGAAAGTCCATTAACTTCTGTCCACTGATGCTAAACACCGTAACATTTTGTACACCTAAACTGGCATCCCAAGAAAGCTCCGCTCTATCGGTTGCTGGGTTAGGGAAAAGATTGAGTGAACTCTCTAAAACTTTGTCTTCCAAACCTACGGTAGCAGGATCAATAATATTAATAGTAAAGCCAGTCATGCCTTTGTACACTAAGTTACCATTGGCATCAAAACCAATTGTATCGCAATAAGTACTTACGCAAGTATCAATGCCTGCGCTATCTACCGCAGTAATGCTTAAACAAACATTGTATACGCCTACTGAAGTGTAGTTATGACTAGGGTACTGCCCGTTGATAGTCGTACCATCGCCGAAATCCCAATCGTAGCTAACAATATTTCCGTTAGAGCTGGAGCCCTCCCATACAATTAATTGGCCTTGGAATAAGCCAGAATTAACGGTATCAACAATATAAGAAGCATTACAAGTGGTAGGATTAGGGTTTACTACAGTTCCACCAGAAACCAACATAGAGTCGCAAACTGGAGTACAAATGCTATCTACTCGAGAGTAGCAATAACCAATAGCACCTGAAGGAATGGGGGCATTAAACATGATGCTATCATAGTTACCCATTCTTTGTCCACCGGCATACACACCATTTATAGTAAAGCTACTAGGCATTGAACTAGTAAGCGAGGTTAGTGCAAAATCGCGTAAAGCAAAGGCCTCGATAAGATAAAGAGTGGCATTGGGGTTAATTAGCGAAACAAGAGAATCTGTTCTTAAAAGTACATCACAATCGGTGGGAACGCAACTTAAATTAAGAGCGGTAGTTATATTAGGATTTGAAGGATTTGTGTTAGCGGTGCTCCAGATAAAGTTACCATTACAATCTTTAGTAGCCCAAAACAGAGAGTCGCTAGGTGTTATCCCATTTAGTGAAAAGTTCACCTGACCATTTGAATTAGTATAACTAATCCCATTAAACCTATCGTAGGTAGGAGAAGCAATGTAGCCATTGCCGAAAAAGGCATTAACTGAGCTGTAATAAAAAACCGCTACACCTTCTACTGCGGTGCCGCTGTCTGTAACTGTTATGCTTAGGTTTCCCTGCGCTTGAGAGCTAAAACCGAAGGCCATTAAGGCCAAGAGTACTAATTTTTTCATTTTATAAGTTTTTATGTTTCTTGTGTTAGGGTATACGTGAATACGCTGAAAATAGTGACAACCAAGACCTTAATAACACCCAAGTATTTGTTTTTCATTGAATTACAAACACCTTAAACAAAAGCCACACCAGCAATACTGCATAAAAAAACCCCAGCCGTTTAAGACTAGGGTTCTTATTATTTGATTTTAAGAGGTGGAGTAAATTACATCATTTCGTAAATACCGGCTGCGCCTTGACCTTCTCCTACGCACATGGTTACCATGCCGTATTTCTGGTCGCGTTTTTTAAGTTCATTAAATAACTGCACCGACAATTTCGCTCCGGTACAACCTAAGGGGTGCCCCATGGCGATAGCACCACCGTTTACATTCACCTTGGCTGGATCTAAATCTAGCGTTCTTATTACCGCTAAAGACTGTGAGGCAAAAGCTTCATTTAATTCGAATAAATCGATATCATCTTTTTTAAGACCAGAAGCTTTTAGCACTTTCGGAATAGCGTCAACGGGGCCAATGCCCATTAAGCGCGGCTGCACCCCTACTACTTGGTAATTTACCATGCGTGCAATTGGTTTTAAACCCAATTCGTTTACCATCTTCTCACTCATTACCATTACGAAGGCTGCACCGTCGCTCATTTGGCTAGAGTTACCAGCAGTTACCGATCCTTTTGCAGCAAATACGGGACGTAATTTAGCCATGCTTTCAACCGAAGTGCCCAAACGTGGACCTTCATCGGTATCTACCGTATAGGTGCGCACTTGACGCTTTTCATTTTCATCAAGGTAAATTTCTTCTACTTCAATGGGCTGAATATCGTCTACAAAGCGGCCGGTTTCAATCGCCTTTAACGCTTTCATATGCGACTCGTAACCAAACTTATCTTGATCCTCGCGGCTAATGTTATATTCTTGCGCTACTGCCTCTGCCGTAAGGCCCATATTATTATAATAGTCAGCATTAGATTTAGCCAGCTCAAAGCTGGGCACCACCTTATAACCTCCCATGGGCACATAGCTCATGCTTTCCACCCCACCGGCAATAATGCAGTCGGCCATACCGGCGTTAATTTTGGCAGATGCCATGGCGATGGTCTCCACCCCACTGGCACACCAGCGGTTTACAGTTACACCTGGCACTTTAACGGTATCTAATCCCATCAATGAAATGAGACGGCCAATATTCATGCCTTGCTCTGCCTCTGGCATAGCGTTCCCCACAATCACATCATCAATGCGATCTTTATCTAATTGGGGCATGCCTTTCATTATTTCTTGAATGAGAGTTCCCGCCAAATTATCAGGACGAGTAAATCTAAATTTCCCTCTTGGTGCCTTGCCAACGGCGGTTCTTTTTGCGGCTACGATGTATGCGTTCATAATATTGTATTTTAAATTTTATTGTTTTTGGAAAGAGATTTGAGATGTGAGATCTGAGATCTGAGATACGTCATTTCTTAAGGGTAATTTGAAAGTTGAAAATCATCTTTTGGATCTGATTCAGCTCGTCGAGAACAGCTTCTATTCTGTCATTTCTGATAAGTTTAAATCTTTCCGCTAGTAAGAACTGTGTTTCAATTTCATTAAGAGAACCATTTGCCATATCTAAAAATCGGTTAAAATCTGCATTGGTTCCTCTACCTGCTCCTTCTGCAATATTAGAGGGAACGGAGACCGCCGCACTACGCAATTGAGAAGTCAAACCATAGCGCTCGCCAACTGGAAATTCACTGGTGATTTCAAAAACCATTTGTGCCATATCCATTGCTTTATGCCAAAATTTTAAATTTTTATACTGATGCATCTCTCAAATCTCAAATCTCATGTCTCATATCTCATTTCTAAAGAAACTAGTTCCTCAACACCTTCCCCGTCTTCAGCATATGCTGAATTCTTTCCATGGTTTTCTTTTCGGTACAGAGACTTAAGAAAGCTTCGCGTTCGAGGTCGAGGAGGTATTGCTCCGAAACCATAGTAGGGGAGCTGAGGTCGCCGCCCGACATTACGTAGCCAAGTTTTTCTACCATTTTCTTTTCGTGATCGGTAATATAACCACCTTCCCACATGGTGTGGGCGCCCACGGTAAACATTCCTAAGGCTTGTTTACCTAAAACCTTAACATCGCGCTCTTTAACAGGCATTACATAACCGGTGTCGGCAAGTGCTAGAGCTTTTTCTTTCGCATCTGCTATTAAGCGGTGACGGTTTAGAGAAATGCCATCGCGACCTTCTACAAAAATCCCCATATTAAAGGCTTCTTTAGCCGATTTGGCTACTTGTGCCTGACCAATCATAAAGAGGTATTCGCGGTAAGCATTGGTTTCAATATCGTCTTTCATATAGCGCTGTGAAGCACGACGGGTAAGTTCTTTCGTTCCACCACCGCCAGGGATAACGCCTACGCCAAACTCTACTAGTCCAGTATAGGTTTCCGCTGCCGCTTGCACCGCATCTGCGTGAAGCGACATTTCGCAACCACCACCTAATGACATTTGATGCGGAGCTACTACCACCGGAATGCTAGAATAGCGCACGCGCATCATGGTATCTTGGAAGTGTTTAATAGCGAAGTTCAATTCATCGTACTCCTGCTCTACGGCCATCATGAAAATCATTCCCAGATTGGCACCTACGGAGAAATTATCGCCTTGATTGGAAATAACAACACCTTTAAAGTCTTTCTCCGCTAATTCGATACCCTTATTGATACCGGCTAAAACGCCACCACCTAAAGAGTTCATTTTGGAGCGGAATTCGATATTTAAAATACCATCACCTAAATCTTCTACCGCACAGTCGCTATTTTGCCATACTGTTTTGGTAGGACGAATATGATCGAGCACGATAAAGCTCTTACCACCTGGCATAAGTTTGTAGTCCTTATCGGGAATAGAATAGTAATGTGCTTGGGCCTTCTCAACTTTATAAAAACCGGTACCGCCAGATGCTTTCATTTCGGTAACCCAAGAAGCCAAGGATAAACCTTCAGCTTCTATCAGCTCAATACCTTTATCTAAACCAATGGCATCCCAAATCTCGAAAGGACCATGCTTCCAGCCGAAACCGGCACGCATACCTTGATCAATACGATATAACTCATCGCAAATTTCGGGGATACGGTTAGCCGCATAAGCCATAATTCCGGCTAAACTGCGGCGGTAAAATTCACCCGCTTTATCTTTTCCTTTAATCAGGACTTTGAAGCGCTCGCGTACATCGTCGATGTTTTTGGTAAGCTCGAGCGTAGCAAATTTCGACTTCTTTTGCGGAGTATACTCGAGGGTATCTAGGTCTAAAGAAAGAATCTCTGACTTACCATCCTCGTTTTTTACTTTTTTGTAAAAGCCTTGTCCGCTTTTAGAACCCAGCCAATTGTTCTCTTGCATTTTCTGCAAGAACTCGGGTAGGACAAATTTTTCTTTTTGCTCATCATCCTTTAAGGCTCCGGTTAAACCGTTGGCCACGTGAATAAGCGTATCTAAACCCACTACATCAGCAGTACGGAAAGTAGCCGATTTTGGACGACCAATTAATGGTCCAGTAAGTTTATCAATGTCTTCTACCGAAAGGCCCATTTCGGAAACTTTATGGAAAAGATCCATAATACCAAAGACTCCTACACGGTTGGCAATAAAAGCGGGCGTATCCTTACAAAGCACTGTGGTTTTGCCAAGGAAGCGGTCGCCGTAGTGCATGAAAAAATCCACTACCTCATCTTTAGTATGTTTGGTAGGTATTATCTCTAAAAGTTCGAGGTAACGCGGGGGATTAAAAAAGTGCGTTCCTAAAAAGTGTTGATTAAAATCTTCACTGCGGCCTTCAGTCATTAAGTGAATGGGGATACCGCTAGTATTAGAGGATATAAACGTACCCGGCTTACGATGCTTTTCGACCTTCTCAAATAGGCTCTGCTTAATATCGAGGCGTTCTACCACCACTTCTATAATCCAATCGGTCTTGGCAATTTTATCTAAATCATCATCAAAGTTACCCGTGGTGATACGGCCCGCGTAGGACTTATCGAAAAGCGGAGCGGGATTCATTTTTACCGCCTTAGTAAGACTATCGTTTACAATGCGGTTGCGCACTTTGGGATGCTCTAGGCTTAAACCCGCCTTTCCCTCTGCTGGCAAAAGCTCACGCGGCGGAATATCTAGGAGTAAAACTCGCACTCCCACATTAGCAAGATGGCAAGCAATTTGGCTCCCCATAATGCCTGAACCTAATACGGTGGCATGCTGAATAACTTTTTTCATACTATAATTTTTCGGTTTCAAGTTTATGATCTACAATCATGGTATTTATACCTTCAATTACTTTGAAGAAGGTATCTAACTCATCTTTGCTAAAGCGAGTAAATACAGAATTATTAAAATTTATAACGGCTTGTTTTGCGTCTTTGCGTTTATCTATCCCAAAGGGAGTAAGGTGAATGAGCACCGAACGTCCATCGGCGGGATTTGGCTTACGCGTAATCAGACTTTTCCCCTCCATAGATTTAAGGATGCGACTCATACTAGTAGCTTCCATTCCCATTTTAGGCCCAAGGGCGGTAGAAGGAGTTCCCTTCTCACTATCAATATTTAAAAGCACAAAACCGGTAGCCATGGTTGCCCCGTATCCGGCGGCTTCCTCATTATACATTTTAGAAATACTCTGCCAAGTTCTCTTAATTTGAAAATCTACTGTTTCCTCTGGTTTCAATACTTTGATTTTGAATGGGGAGCTAAGATAAAAAAATTATGCATGCATAGGAAATTGATTGGGATTAATGCGATTTGAGAAATTCAAATTCTCTGCTGCAGAAACTTAATTACTACTGGTTATTAGGACAGGTAAAAGTAAGCGAGAGTTAAATCGAGGTTTTGAAAGGCTTCATAAAGACCCTGAAACGAGTTCATGACGACCGCTACTAAAAAGCTTCAAAAACAGCTTAATCGGCAACTTCTCCATCATTCTGAATTTATTTCAGAATCTCACTACTATGAAAATGAAATTGTCAAAAATCTCTATGTAGAACCACAGAAGGGATTTTTTCTCAAAGACCCAAACACCCATCTATTGCCAGAAGCTAATCTCAATACTAAAAGCGTAGCGGCCTCAAATCTAATAGCGCAACGGTCTAATATCTCACATAAAAAAAGGCCATCCGAAACGGATGACCTTAAATTTATTTTTAGGCAAAAAAAACTATGCACCTTTTTTGTGACCGTATATACGTTCGTAATGATCTTGGTGTAAAGCCATCACCACACGACGTTTTAATTTTAAAGTAGGGGTAAGTTCTCCGCCATCAATACTCCAAGTATGATCGCTCAGCTCAATGCGCTTTATCTGCTCCCACTTACCAAAGTTTTCGTTGAGGCGCTCAACATCTTCCTTAATGCGGTCGATGATCTGCTCATTCTCTACAATCTCTTTTTCTGAACCAAATTCTATTCCCTTGCGTTCACAGTAAGACCTTAAGAAGGTGAAATCAGGCTGAATAATGGCCGAAGCGTGTTTTTCGCCTTCTCCAATCACCATAATCTGCTCAATAAAGTGTGATTCTTTAAAACGCGTTTCCATTAACTGGGGAGCAATATATTTTCCACCAGAAGTTTTAAATATCTCCTTTTTACGATCAGTAATTTTAAGGAAGTCCCCTTCCACAAATTGCCCAATATCGCCGGTGTGAAACCAACCGTCTTCCGTTAATACTTCAGCCGTGGCTTCTGGGTTATTGTAGTAACCCATCATTACATTAGGCCCTTTGCATAGAATCTCGCCGTCTTTGGCGATTTTTACCTCAACGTCGGCAATTAAGCGCCCTACCGCGCCAATGCGCTTGGTATCTTTCGTAGGTCCATTTACCGATATCACCGGAGAGGTTTCCGTTAAACCATAACCTTCCTGAATATTAATTCCCGCCGCTGAGAATATGCGAATCAATCGGGGGTTTAAGGCCGCGGAACCACTGGCAATGGCTTTGGTTCTTCCGCCCAAGGCCTCTTGCCACTTACTAAAAATGAGTTTGCGCGCAATGCCTAACTTAAAACCATAAAAGGCACTTTTCCCTTCCAGCTCATATTCTTCGCCTAATTCTAAGGCCCAAAAGAATAGTTTCTTTTTAATACCGGTAAGATCCGCTCCTTTGGCTACAATCTTGTCGTAAATTTTTTCTAATAAACGCGGAACCGCTGTAAAAATGGTCGGCTTTAATTCGCGAATATTATCGCCAATGCTTTCCATGTTCTCGGCGTAGTAAATCGCTACCCCTTGATGACAGTATAGATAAACAAGCATACGTTCATAAACGTGACAAAGCGGCAAGAAACTTAAAGCTCTTTCGTCACTCCCTTCGGTGGGAATACGTTCTACCGAAGCCAGACTATTAGAAGCGATATTTTTATGAGACAACATTACGCCTTTGGGACGCCCCGTGGTACCAGAAGTATAAATCAGAGTGGCCAAATCCATTTCATCCACGGCGTCCATGCGCTTCTCTAATTCGGCCTGATGAGTTTCGTCTTCACCCAAGGCTAAAAACTCTAACCAATGTGGTGCGCCCTCTACTTGATCGAAAGTGTAGATTTCTACCAGAGAATCGACTTTATCTTTAATGTGATTTACTTTTTCATACAAGGCTTCGTCGGACACAAAAAGCATTTTAACCTCTGCGTCATTAAAAATAAACTCATAATCATCTTCAGAGATCGTGGGGTAAACTGGCACATCAACTGCACCCGTTTGTAAAGTACCAATATCGATTATGTTCCACTCCCAGCGATTGGTAGTAGAAGCAATGGCAATTTTATCACCTGCTTTTATTCCTTTTTCAATGAAGGCTCTACTGGCTTTTTCGCTCAGTGAGATATATTCTTCGGTGGAGATGGGAGTCCAAACTCCGTTTATTTTATTGGCTAATGAATCCTTAAGAGGATGATGGGCAAGTTGGTAGCGCGGGAAATCAAATAAACGCTTAGGCTGTTGTCCTTTCATAGATCGTTGAATCTTGTTTATTGGCTAAATATAAAGTGAATAATTAAGATTTTTGTCCTCCGCGCCAAGCTATTATGCTTTCCTGGTAAATTGGGTCTAAAGGATCGTATACCGCATTGCTGCGTTCGTAATGCCAGCGTTCTAAAATTTCGCTCCTTTCCGCTCCTTCAAAAAAGATACGGCGTGCGCGTTTCACTTCTCTAAAAAACTTCTCGCTGCGGTACCAATAGTGTTTAATATGCAAGGGCTCAAGCACGAGTCGCTTCTCGCTGGGACTAAATTTCTGCCCATCTTGCCAGCGCAGCGGAGCATAAGGACTGTACAAAGGAAAGTGGGGATTTTTATTAAAAAAATGCGCACCATAGCCACTTTGAACGATGGTCTTTACCGTGTAATTTTCCGCGTATAAATTGGGGAAGCGTCGGTTTAGCTTATCTATCAAAAACTCGCCCTCCTCTATTTTTTCTACATGAGCCGTTCCGTACATCAGCCAGTTTAGCACCAAGCCACCACATTTCTCGCTCTTCGGCAGATGCGTTTTAAGGTCATCTCCCGGCAAGGGAAAAATGTATTCGTCGCTGTCTATAAAAGCAATCCATTGGAAGTTTTTTTCCAAATTACGCATTGCCTTATTTTTATGATATTCTTCGCGTTTGTAAAAGTCGGGGTGATTAATACTATCCCCCCACTCTAGCAAACCACGCTGACGATAGGGCTCTAAAACCGACTGAAAATCATCTTCGCTCCCATCGTTAGTGAGACGAATAAAATCTACCCCATGCGCAAAATGAAAATCTAGCCATTCCTTTAGAAAGCCCGCCTCGTTTTTAAACATAAGATGCAGGGCCAGCTTACCGTTTTGCTGTTTAGGCGAAATCAACTGCAGCCATAGCGCATAGATTTTATGCCAGAAATAGAGCCAGTGGTAAATTATTTTCTGCAATTTATTGATGGTAAACTTCAGTACCATTTAAATAAGTAGCTAGCACTTTTTGGCTACTTAGTTCTTGGGCACTCAAGGTAGATAGGTCTTTATCAAAAATTACGAAATCGGCATATTTCCCTACTTCCAAGGTTCCTTTCTGCTTCTCTTCAAAAGAGGCATAAGCACCCCATTCAGTCATACCACGCAGGGTTTCTTCAAAACTTAAAGCTTCGTCGGGACGAAAGCCTTTTATTGGATAACCTTCGGCATCTTGACGTAAATAAGCCGATCTTAAAGTATAAAGTTGATTGATTTCCTCTACCGGAAAGTCGGTCCCCAAGGGCAATTTAGTTCCTAGCTTCAAAAAGCTTTGCGCAGAATAAGCATACTGCATGCGCTCGGCCCCAATGCGGTCTTCGGCCCAATACATATCGCTAGTGGCATGGGTAGGCTGAATGGAAGGAATAATGCCTGCCGCTACCATACGCTTTTGGTCCTCGCGATGCACAATTTGCGCATGTTCGATGCGCCAGCGACGGTCTTCTAAGCCTGCCAGTGCCTGCGAATAAATATCTACCGCCAAGCGATTAGCCGAATCGCCAATACCGTGAATACACATCTGCCAGCCCAGCTGAGCGAGAGAATCGGCCATCATCTCAAAATAACTTGCTTCCTTTAACTGCAAGCCATAATTATCGGCATCATCGCTGTAAGGCGCTAACAACAAAGCACCCCTTGAACCAAGGGCACCGTCTAAATAAAACTTAGCACTCTTAACGCGTAAGCTGGGCGTTTCAATCGGTGCCTTTAAATATTTTGCTAGAGAAGCCGAATCGTCAGAAACCATGGCATTAATACGAATTTGTAAAGATGCATCCGCGTAAAGCGCCTGCAGGAATTCTATATCAGCAGCCATTAAACCCGCATCGGTAAGCGAAGTCACGCCCTGGGTAAATAAATTAGCTTGAGCTTCGAGTAAAGCTTCTTTTTGCAAAGCGGCGTCTATACCGGGTAGAGGTATCAGGTTAGTGGCATTATCGATTAAAATGCCGGTAAACCCCTGCGCATCTTGCATAAGCGTGCCGCCTACTAGAGTTTCATCGCCAATTAAACCCGCTAGTTTAAGAGCAGCAGTATTGATTATAGCAGCGTGTCCATCGATGCGACTAAGAAAAACGGGAGTTTCAGGAAAGAGACTATCTAGGCTACTGCGATGCGGGTAAGATTTATCTTCCCAATCATTTTGGTCCCAGCCCCTACCAATAATATAATCGCTGGGGTATTTATTTTGGAAATCGACTACACGTGATAGCGCATCTGCCCACGAGCGGGTACCCATTAAATTGACTTTACGCAAACCACGTGCATAGCCTACGAAATGCGCATGGGCATCGTTAAAGCCTGGATAGACATAAGCGCCATTTAAGGATTTCATCTCCTGGGCTTCAAACCTTTTAAGAAGATCTGCTTTGGTGCCAATAGCAACAATTTCTCCTTCATGGATGGCCATAGCTTCGTGTACGGAAAAGGCAGCGTCTAGGCTATAAATCTTAGCATCGGTGATAATTAAGTCGATCTTTTCCTTGGGAATTTCGGTGCAAGAAAAGGCCAAAAGGAAAGCAAGGCCAAGCGCAAAAAGACGAGTAATTTTCACCATAGTAGTATTTTTTACAAACCTAGTAAGAATGATGAGATGTTTCTTTATCGGCGGCTCAGCTTCAAAATATATTTGGTTTATATTATAAACTAGTTTACATTTGACAAAAATTAAACCCATGAAAAAAATAATTCTCCTCTTATCACTAACCTTCAGCTTAGGTGCCCAGCATAATATTGCCGAAGACTTCGGCTGGATGATTGGCCAATGGCAGGGCAAAGCCATTAGCTCTGAACCAGGGAATAAAAAAACCGAGTTCACTCAAAAAGAAATGGTGCGTTGGGGAGCAGGTAAAACTATATTAGTGGTAGATGGCATTGGCAGTAATTCGGACAGTGGTGAAGAATTATTCAACGCTACGGGCCTGCTCTATTACGATGCCGAAAGCCAGTCTTATAAATTACACAGCTTTACCAGAGATAATCGTAGCATAGTTGCCGACTTTAAGATTACCGGAGAAAAATTGGCCGAATGGTCATTTACGGTTCCTACTGGAAAAATTATCTATAAAATTGATGCGCAAGATGGTACTTGGGAAGAGAAGGGATACTTCCAACCCAAAGACAGCGATGCCATGTACCCTTTTTTTGAAATGAACCTCTCCAAAATATAAACTACCATGACTACCGCAGAAGAACAATTACAACTTATCGAGCGCATGATTAAACAGTCGCAGCAAAAGTTTAGCGACAATGGCAAGTTTTATCTCTTATGGGGCTGGGTAGCACTGTCCGCCAGCTTAATCCACTATGCCTTGTTAGGTTTCACCGACTTTAGCATGCCTTATTTGGTTTGGATCATTTTGATGCCTCTTGCCGGAATCGCCTCATCGATTATGGGAAAAAGACAAAGTAAACAAGCCGATCATACACTTTACAGCGATAAAGTAATGCCCTACTTATGGGCAGGCTGCACTATCAGCATGCTAATCTTGATTGTTTTAGGCTATAAATTAACGTGGAACATTGTGTACCCCTTACTACTAATCATTTGGGCAATAGGACTTTTCAGCTCGGGTGCCTTAATCCGCTTTAAACCTTTAATGTATGGCGCCGTTTTAAATTGGATCTTAGCTATTTTTGCCTTCTTTGTCGCCTTCGACGTCCAATTATTATTAATTGCTTGCTCCATGCTTTTTTCTTATTTAGTACCTGGATACATGCTGCAAGCCCAAGCGCGCCGTGATGCTGCCTAATTTAAATCCGCTTTTACACAATCAACTGCGCCTAAGCATCGTATCCCTTCTAATTGGTCTTGAAAAAGCAGATTTCAGCTTTCTCTTGAAAGAAACGGGAGCTAGTAAAGGTAACCTCAGCGTACAAATCAATAAACTAAAGGATGCGGGATACATCAGCGTAAGCAAGCGTTTCGTGAATAACTACCCTAAAACCGAATGCGCCCTCAGTCCCAAAGGCATTAAAGCTTTTGAAGAATATGTGGCGGGGATTAAGAAATATATAGATCCGAGCTAGCTTTGGGTATGGATAAGCTTGTGTTAGACATTCGTAGCTCTAAAATCATAAAGCCTAAAAACAATAAGTTTTGTTATAATCTTTAAAAGCTTCATTTTCAATGAACTTTGACTAAAATTATCCGTGATATTTAAATTTATTCAAAAAATAATATTTATAATCAATATATATATATGTATATTGCAAATCAATAATTAAAATATTTTCCTATTTATGAAAACAAAAATTTTTGCGATTTTAATTTGCACTGCGACTGGTCTTTTTGCATCTAACGATAAAGCCAAAATTAAACCAAAGGAAACAGTAAAAAGTCATACTACTATTGTCGAGGATACCCATCAAAATACTGGAAGTTCAATTGTAGTTATGGGAAGATTAGATATGGATCATAATGAGCTATATCAAAGTGGTAAAGTAACCGTTGACTGCTTTTCAGCTAATCAAATTTGTATGGTCATCGAAATTCCCGATAATGGAGACATTCAGATTCGCACTAACGGAATCGACGAACCTATAGAAATTGGTTCCTATACTATCTCTGACTTCCCTGGAGGACAAAGAATTAGCATAACAATAAATAATAATTAATCCTCTACAATATGAATATTCTTGGAATAGTTTTACTTAGTGCATCGATTTTCTCAGGTAGCATAGAACCTAATTATACATGTCGAACGAGTCTAGCGCCTAATCAGGTAGCAATCGCAGGACCTACAATAACTATTAAAGGCACCTGGAACAAAGATGAATCCTTATCAACAGCCAATGTAGAGGTAGGAACCTGCGACAAAACGGGCAAATGCCTTACAATCTATATGGATGATGGTGGTAATATAACAGATGTTGATCTTCATAATGGTATAATAATATCAGGTGGCAATATCGAAGTAAATGCTTCGGATAATGAATACACTATCACTTATTAAAAAAAGTAAATTGAAGAAACACCAAATAATTTCTACCTTAATAAGTGTTCTGTTCTTTTACACTGCGAATTTATTTGCAGACTCGACTCTGGTTGTTATAAACAACCAGAGTTGTTTAAATTGCTATGCAGATGTAAGTAATTTAAAGAACAATGATTTTGTTTTCATCTATATAAAGGACTATCCCGAAAAGAAGGCACAAAAGTTTGTCAATAAATACTTTAGTGGTTTAGGTTTTCAAGCCACACAATGGTGCCCTCCCGAAATAAAGGGTCTTGAAGGGGTAGCGACAATAAGAAAAGGCAAAACAGTTTCCTTCCTGCCCATAGGTTGGCGTTATGCCACGGATAAACCTAAAACAATAAGTCTTGAGGAATATAGCCTTAGTGAGAGTCTTGTTTATTCTATTTCTCAGAATGCCATTACCTTAAAAGATAAAGCCTTTAATGAATGTCTTATTTTTGAACAAAACAAGCCCTTTTCTTTCAGTATTTCCGATAGTAGTACCCAATTTTCGGTGTATGCTAAACTAGGCTTAATTCCCGAAAAGAATCTCATCCAAATGATTACCAGCCAAATTGGCGGTGGTTTAAATGAGCACCTGGTGCTCGGAGATTTAAAAATAGTTGAGGATAAAATACACGCTCTCGCTAATATTAGAAGACTTAGCGGAGATACACTCTACACGCAACCGATAATGATAGTAATGGATCGTAGTCAAAAAGTAGAAGAAATTATATCCTTTACTAAAGAATTTACTTATCGAATTGGCACTCGTACTTTTAGTATTTTAAAAAATGGTGATTATCGATTTGTAGTGACACCCCCAGATGGTGATAACCGGGCTAATGGTTATAAATTTATTTATACTTTTTCCAATACCGGCGGAACATTTGAGCCAGTAGATACTTTGTCCATAACAGTTGATTCCTTTTATGATGGTGACCGGAACAAATTTAACTCCACCTCGGTCTACAGTATAAATGGTTGCTGGGCTTATACTGCAGTACCAGCCTTTTTCGATGCTGAAAAGCTAAGCGATGAACCCACAACTAATGCAACAAAATTAGCTGAATACGAAAATTTTAGACTAGGCTACGACGATCATAATGTATTTAATGTAGATTATAAGTTTAAGGGTATTGCATCTATTGGTAAGGACAGTTACCTTATTCTGTACCGTTATTTAAATGAATTAAAGTTCAAAATAATTTCAAAACAGGACGTAATAGGCTTTGGTAATTTAGGTGAAATTGAGCCTAGAACAGCAGTTTTCTTAGCAGGAAATACTATTTACACCGTTCAAAATGATGAACTATCGATTCGAAAATTATTTAAAAACCTTTAAGCTGAGAGTTTGGCTTAAATCATTTTTTTTTTCGCATCAACCAAAATACTGCACCTACATTATTAATTCGCATTTAAGTTAGTTTGTCAGCTTTAGTGGTTTTGAAAATACAAGCCAAACTAATTGGGTATAAAAAAATCCCCTTAGCCAAAACTAAGGGGATTCCATTTTTTATCTCAATCGTTTCTTAACGACCAATCATATCCTCTGGCCTTACCCAAGCGTCGAATTCCTCTGCCGTGGTATAACCTAAATTAATCGATTCCTCTTTTAAAGTGGTTCCGTTTTCATAAGCGGTCTTGGCAATCTTAGCCGCTTTTTCGTAACCAATCTTGGTATTTAAAGCAGTAACCAGCATTAAAGAATTGTCTACGTGCTTCTTAATCACCTCGTAATTAGGCTCAATCCCTACCGCACAATGCTCATCAAAACTTACACAAGCATCACCAATTAATTGGGCCGATTCCAATACTGCTCTTGCCATAACGGGTTTAAATACATTCAACTCGTAATGACCGGTGGCGCCGCCCATGGTAACCGTAGTATCATTACCCATTACTTGGGCACAAACCATGGTCATCGCTTCTGCTTGGGTAGGATTAACTTTACCGGGCATAATAGATGAACCAGGCTCATTGGCAGGAATCAAAATCTCGCCGATACCCGCACGTGGACCGCTCGCTAAAAGGCGAATGTCGTTGGCAATTTTCATTAGGCTTACCGACATCTGCTTTAAAGCGCCATGACTTTCTACCAAAGCATCGTGTGCTGCCAAAGCCTCAAATTTATTTTCTGCCGTACGGAAAGGTAAACCAGTAAAGTCGGCAATTTTCTTTGCTACTAATTCGGCATATCCTTTCGGAGTATTAATACCCGTTCCAACCGCCGTTCCGCCTAAAGCGATTTCCGACAAATGATCTAAAGTATTATTCAATGCTTTTAAGCTGTGGTTTAATTGCGAAACATAACCGCTAAACTCCTGCCCTAAAGTTAAAGGCGTGGCATCCATTAAATGCGTACGACCAATTTTAACCACATTATCAAATTTCTTCGATTTGGCTGCTAAGGTGTCGCGTAACTTCTCCACACCGGGAATAGTTACTTCTATAATCTTCTTATAAATAGCAATGTGCATTCCCGTTGGAAAAGTATCGTTAGATGATTGTGATTTATTTACATCGTCGTTAGGATGGATAAAACGCTCTCCTTCGCCCAGACTGTTGCCGGTTAAAACGTGGGCACGGTTAGAAACCACTTCGTTCACGTTCATATTACTTTGCGTACCCGAACCCGTTTGCCATACCACTAAAGGAAATTGGTCATCGTGCTGGCCCGCTAAAATTTCTTCACAAACCTGTGAAATAAGGTCGCGCTTTTCGTCCGGCAAAACGCCCAACTCAGCATTGGCGTGCGCGGCCGCTTTTTTCAAATAAGCAAAACCATACACTATATCTAATGGCATGCTACCTGCTGGTCCAATTTTAAAATTATTGCGACTGCGTTCGGTTTGGGCACCCCAGTATTTTTCGGCGGGCACTTGCACCTCGCCCATGGTGTCCTTTTCAATTCTGAAACTCATATTTATGTATTTGTTATTAGAGGATAAGGGCGGTAATGAAAACAATTACCAGCACCAAATAGAGGACAAAAATACCCCCATATCTCGTGCTGCTCAAATTTTTAGCGAAAAAATATAAGAGCAAAGCACCCAGCCCCACAAAAGCCGATAATAAGTAAAAGGCCCTTTGCCAGTTTAAAGATTGCTCTGCCTCGATGCCCGCCAAGCCTTCCGTAAAAGCCATAAACTTCTGCAAAATCGGCGTGTTATTGTATTGCAGACCTAATCCTAAAAAGAAAAGCGCACAGATAATTGCGCTGAAAGTCAAAAATTTTCGAAAATTCATAAGCTTTTTTAAAATGCCTTTCGCTAAAAAAGAATTTGCTGTACTTTAGCAGCCACAAAATTAAATGTAATGTTTACGAAGGTACTAGGCTTTTTCATCTTTTTGTTCATTTTCCTAATGGGTTTCAGCATGCTATTATTCCTCGGTCTATTCGTAGGATATTGGCTAACCCTTTTAGGCATCGAATCTTTGAGTCCCAAATTGGCTTATAAATTAATCGGTCATAAGGAAGAAGAAGCATAATTGCCCTTCACCATAAAATTATAGAAAGCTAGCCTTAGGGTTGGCTTTTTTTTTGGCTGCCCGCGCCCTTTCCGCTCCAAGTCCGCAGCCCTGCAGCACTTAGCTAATTCTGCGCGGGGCTTCCGCTGGTCGCCCGCTTCCAATAAGCTGCGCAAGCTGCCCTGCTTTACGGGCTTTCTGCTGCAATGCCTGGCAGATAGTAGATCTTCGTTCCCACCCTCCTGCAATACTTTAAGCCGAGAAAATCTAAGTTCTCTTCCTTAGTTACCTTTGTATTATAAATACAATTAGACTTTAATTTTACCTAAAACAAATCACGCTGCCATGAAAACATTTAGCCGACTCCTAGCTATTTTCCTCATTTTCAATTCCTCTTGGTCGCTCAAAGCGCAAAGCATAAATATTATCGCAGGCTTTAGTTCTACCAGCGCAGTATCTACTGGCGATAGTATAGCTAACAATGGGCTCAGCGCTTTGGCTGGTTATCACTTTGCCGCTAATATTGATTTTAAAATTAACGACTATCTTAGTTTTCAACCCGGACTTATCTTTCAAACTAAAGGCAGTAAATACCAATTCTCGGTTAACCCTACTGGCAATTTATTTGGCCCCCGCGCATCCATAACAACAGATATTACTGCCCGCTACCTAGACCTACCCCTAAATATTAAGGCCCACTACGATATTAATACGAACTTAACCGTCTTTGCCATCGCTGGCCCCTACGTAGGCTTAGGCTTAGAGGGAGAAGTCACTACTAATGTCAACTTCTTAGGACTTAACATACCCAACAATCAAGCGATTGACTGGGGAACCGATATACAGAGATTTGACTACGGACTAGGCTTTGGTGGCGGGGTAGAATACCGGAATTTTATTTTACAAGCTAACTACGATTTAGGCTTAGCAAATTTAGTGGTAGAAGGCTCCGTGAATAACTCCCTACAAAACCGTATCTTTAGACTGAGCTTAGGATACAGAATAAACATTTAATTTCTCCTTCCTGCGGCCAAAAATTAGGAGGCAATCATCAAAATGATTTTTCTTAGTCGATTGAAAACAAACTCAATCCCTTAAGCACTATTAGCTATTGCGATTTTTTTCAATTTAAACTTTATCACATGAAAAAACTAAGTCAGATTATTCTCGTTTTAGCAGCATTCTTAGGTTCCTTGCAGCTGCAATCGCAATCGACCAACTTCTTTGCTGGCTTTAATTCAAGTACTCTCGCATTCACTGGCGATAGTAGCGCTGGTTTAAATCCCCAGGCCTTGTCAGGTTTTCACATTGGCACAAGTTTTAATTTCAAAATTAATGACATGCTCACCTTTCAGCCTGGCTTAACCTTCGAGCGTAAAGGGTTTAATTTCGAAACAAATATTCCAGGCTTATTTAACGCAAAGTCTACTTTTGAATTTTACTACCTAGATGTTCCCTTAAACCTCATGACGGAATTTGAAATCAACCAAGACCTCAATGCTTATGTTACCGCAGGCCCCTACATTGGCCTTGGCCTTTTTGGTAGCGTAAAAACTGAAGTAAACAGCCTATTTTCAAACAGCTCTGAGAATGAGCCCCTCGAACCGGGTAACGATTTTGAGCAATTAGATTATGGCATTGGCCTCGGAGCAGGTGTCAATTACCAAAGGTTTCTGCTTGGCTTCTCCTACGATTTTGGCTTACCTAATGTGTTTTTTGATGCACCCGAAGGCAACTTTGCGCGCAATAGAGTATTGCGCATTAGCCTAGGTTACAAGTTAGATTTTTAGACCTTCACAAACAGCTTAGACACTTAGTGATAATCAGAAAACCGATAAGACCCTGCAATAAATTTAGCTTGAGCTGTTCGAGTTAATAAAAATGCTAAAAAAGGTAAAAGGCCTTTGCACGATGAGATTGATTTGATCTCTGGCTTAAGCTTGGGTAAAACTCAATCAAATCAACTAATATTTTTTTGCAGCAAAAAGAGACAAACCGTTTTCGTTTTTCTCACCACAAGCTTCTATTACTGTCTGTGGAACACTATTGCCCTTATAAAATTGTTGGTTTAAGCTACTTAAGCTATTTTCGCTGCTTATCAATTAAAATAGCTGCTCATCAACCTCACACGTAAAATCGGATTTTTCGCCGGACCGCTCAGTTTTTTGGTATTATTAATAAGTCAGCCTTTTGAGATTGGCATCATCAATAATGTTTTAGCGGTAGCAGCCTGGATGCTCGTATGGTGGATACTCGAAGTTTTTCCGATTTTCATTACGGCCTTGCTACCGATGGTATTTTTCCCTGCTTTGGGAATTTTATCGGTCTCCGAAACTTTTATGCCTTATGCCAGCCCCATAATCTTTCTATTTTTAGGCGGTTTCATTATTGCCTTAGCCATGGAGGAACGACGCCTGCACGAGCGCATTTCATATGGTTTAATTAAACTCACTGGTACCAAGCCGCAGCAAATTGTTTTAGGTTTTATGGTAGCCACGGCGCTGGTAGCTATGTGGATTTCAAACACCGCCACCGCAGTTATGCTTTTACCCATTGCCTTGTCGGTAAGCCGGCTAATGGAAGAACAAAGCTCCGACAAAGCCCTTTTAAGCCGCTTTCGCCTCGTACTAATGCTGGGCATTGCCTACGCGGCAAATATTGGCGGCACCATGACCCTTATTGGCACCCCTCCTAACCTCGTTTTCGCTGGCTATTATTTCGAAACTTTTGGCGTGGACTTCCCTTTTAGTCGTTGGTTTATTTTTGGAGTCCCTACTGGTGCAACTTTACTTTTCATAACCTACCACCTACTCACCAAAGTAATCTATCCTATTAAGGGTCAAGAAGTGGAAGGCGTTAAAGAACTTATTCAAGAGAAATGGACGGCCCTCGGTAAAATGACCCGTCCTGAAATAGCCGTACTTGCAGTTTTCACCCTAACCGTTTCGCTTTGGATTTTCGCACAGCCTCTCAATAGTCTCATTGGCCAAAGGGTTTTTAACAATACTAATATTGCCATGTTTGGCGGTATTCTCATGTTCGTCACTCCTGTTAACTTTAAGAAAAGTGAATTCATTCTCGAGTGGAAAAGCACGGTTAAACTTCCTTGGGGAATCCTCTTGCTTTTTGGTGGTGGATTAGCTTTGGCGAAAGGCTTAGATACCGCAGGAATTATTCAGATTATTGGCGACTATATTGCCAATAGCATGTCTTTAAGTCCTTTATTTCTGGTAATTATTTTAACCGCTTTTGCGGTCTTTGCCACTGAGCTAATGTCTAATGTAGCCTTGGTAACGGTTTTACTCCCCGTAGTAATTGGTATTGGTCAAAGCACTGGCGTAGATCCGCTTTTATTAGCCATTCCCGTTACCCTTGCCGCTAGCTGTGCTTTTATGATGCCCATTAGCACTCCTCCTAATGCGGTAGTGTATTCTAGCGGCTACGTAAATGTCAAACAAATGATGCGTGCGGGTATTTGGCTAAACCTTATTTCCATCGCCATTATTGTGGGGGTGGTGATGCTAGTTTTGGGTTAAGAAAAATCTCAAATCCCAATTAATAGTCCCGCTCAGATTAGCTAATTTCACCACGCAATTACTTCATCACCATTAATACTAGTTGCCGCATGTTCCAAAAGATTAGAGACTATTTCCTTTTAAAACTGGGCATTACAGAACTGCGTCACGATTTGGAACAAGCGGAAAAAAGGCTCAATGATCGTTTTGATTTCCTAGGCTCCTATATGGTCATAGTGCATTTACAAGCGACAGCTTAAAGAATACAGAGGAGTACGGCAATTCCTTTGTCACGCGTCATTTTTTAGAAAAGCATATAGCGTTAAAAGGGCTTAGCTATCAATTTTAGGCTATGATTTAAGTCCCGCGCAGGGTGCAGTGCTAATTAGAAAAGACTATTTGAAAGCTGACGAGAGATTAGGCAAATCCAAAAAACCAAATAAATCTAGTCGTCGATATATTTTTTTATTCCGCGAACCCATACAAAAGCTTAATTATAGCGAGTAGCACGAGGTCGGCTTTTGCAGATGTCAGTATCGTCCTTAAATTACTTATCTTTAAGGGACTCATAAAACTGGCTATCTAAATTAACAATATTCTCTATCAAACCTTCAGCCTAATTTCAATCGCGCATTATATAATTATCACTAAATCTAATGAGCACCTAGTGATCAGCTAAATGCTCTTAAATTTGGAATACTAAAATTCCAAGCACATTCTAATTTTAAAGCTATGAAACAAATACTAATATTTACGGGGCTACTGTTTGCCTTTGCAGCCTGCAAACCAGAACAAGCGGAAACTGCAGAAAACCAATCACAAAGTAGCGGTGAATGCCCCATGGGCTTTAGCGCTGGCCAATCGGCGGGTACCACCTTACAAGGAGAAGGCCCAACCAACAGAGATTGGTGGCCCAATCAACTTGATTTAAGCGTCTTACATCAGCATTCTGATTTATCCAATCCTATGGACGAAGATTTTGACTATGCCGAAGCTTTCAACAGTCTTGATTATGAAGCAGTAAAAGCAGATATACGCGCGGTAATGACCGACTCTAAAGACTGGTGGCCGGCTGACTATGGCAATTATGGTCCCCTATTTATTCGTATGGCATGGCATAGTGCCGGCACCTACCGCACGGGCGATGGACGCGGGGGTAGTGGTGAAGGCCAACAGCGTTTTGCGCCGCTAAACAGTTGGCCAGATAATGCCAACCTAGATAAAGCACGCCGTCTTATTTGGCCCGTTAAGCAGAAGTACGGAAGCAAACTTTCTTGGGCAGATTTAATGATTTTAACGGGTAACGTAGCCCTTGAATCTATGGGCTTTGAAACCATTGGATACGGCGGTGGGCGTGCCGATGTATGGGAACCTGCTAGTAATGTTTACTGGGGTGCGGAAGCCGAAATGCTCGCAAATAACAAGCGTTATGATGAAGAGGGTGAATTAGAAAAACCTTTAGCTGCATCACAAATGGGCTTAATTTACGTAAACCCTGAAGGTCCTAATGGCAACCCTGATCCAAAATTAGCGGCCCACAACATCCGCGAAACCTTCGGCCGCATGGGCATGAACGACGAAGAAACTGTAGCACTTATCGCTGGCGGTCACACCTTGGGTAAAACCCACGGAGCAGGTGATGCCTCTTTAATGGGCGCCGCACCAGCGGCAGCAGGTATTGAAGAACAAGGTTTAGGCTGGAAAAGCAGCTACAAATCTGGCAAAGGTCCCGATGCTATAACTTCTGGCTTGGAGGTAATTTGGACCCCCACACCCACCCAATGGAGTCAGGCTTATTTTTCCACTTTATTTGCTTACGAATGGGAATTAACTAAAAGCCCCGCAGGCGCTAATCAATGGGTAGCGAAAGATGCGAGCGAAATTTTTCCCGATGCTTTCGACGAAAACAAAAAGCACAAGCCTACCATGTTAACCACCGACCTTTCCCTGCGTTTCGATACCGCTTATGAAAAAATTTCGCGTCGCTTTTTAGATAATCCCCAAGAATTTAATGATGCATTTGCCCGCGCTTGGTTTAAATTAACGCACCGCGATATGGGACCAAAAGCACGCTATTTAGGTCCTGAAGTTCCCCAGGAAGATTTCCTTTGGCAAGACCCTATTCCTGTTGCTAATTATGATATGATTGATAAAAAAGACATTAGCACTTTAAAATCTGCCATTCTTAAATCTGGCTTGAGCATTCAAGAATTAGCTTCTACTGCATGGGCCTCGGCCTCTACCTTTCGCGGTTCTGATAAAAAAGGGGGAGCTAATGGCGCACGCATCCGCCTTGAGCCCCAAAAAAATTGGGAAGTAAATAAGCCCGAACAATTAGCTAAAGTATTAGGCGCTCTCGAAAAAATTCAGTCTGACTTTAACGCTAAGTCTGGCTCTAAAAAAGTTTCAATGGCCGACCTAATTGTTTTAGGTGGTAATACTGCCGTTGAGCAAGCAGCTAAAAAAGGAGGCTTTGAGCTTAGCCTACCATTCACTCCAGGGAGAACGGATGCCACGCAGGAGCAGACTGACATCAAATCGATGGCTGTTTTGAAGCCTGTTGCTGATGGTTTTAGAAATTACCTGCAAACCAAATACTCTATTCCTACTGAAGCACTTTTAGTAGATAAAGCGCAATTACTAACTCTTAGCGCACCCGAAATGACCGTCCTATTGGGCGGTATGCGCAGCATGGATCTTAATTATGATAATTCTAAGCATGGTATTTTTACCGATAAGCCAGGTACTTTAAGCAACGATTTCTTTGTAAACCTTATGAGTATGAGCAATGAGTGGACGGCTACCGATGACAGCAAAGAGGTATTTGAAGCAAAGGATCGTAAAACTGGCGAAGTTAGCTGGACAGCGAGCCGTGCCGATTTAATCTTCGGATCAAATTCCGAATTACGCGCTTTAGCTGAAGTATACGCAAGTAACGATGCTAAAGAAAAGTTCGTTAATGACTTTGCCGCCGCGTGGACTAAAGTAATGAACCTCGACCGCTTCGATTTAAAGTAAAAAGCAGTAATTAATTTTGAATAAAGGTCTTTGGGTTTCCCGAAGGCCTTTTTTTATTTGAGGTAAATTTCAAAATTTAAATATAGATTCAATTTTATTCCCATTAGTGTTAGACTCGGTAACTTCGCAGTCCACTTGAAAGAAAAATCATGAAGATCGACAAGACCAATCCTTGGCATAAAGTAAGCATCGGAGAAAATCAGCCAGACATCGTAAATGGCATTATTGAAATACCAAAGAATACGCGCGCTAAGTACGAATTAGATAAAGAATCAGGCTTATTATTAATGGATCGAGTAATCTACTCCTCCATGTATTATCCTGCCAATTATGGATTTATTCCGCAAACCTATTGCGATGATCAGGATCCGCTCGATATTTTAGTGCTTTCTCAGATTACCATAGTTCCAATGTGCATTGTGCGATCTAAAGTTATTGGCGTAATGCGCATGATCGACAACGGAGAAGCCGATGATAAAATTATTGCGGTGGCCGAAAACGATATGAGTGTAAGCCACATCAATGATATCTCGGAATTACCGGTTCACTTCATTAAAGAAATGAAAAACTTTTTTGAGGATTATAAAAAGCTCGAAAATAAAACGGTAAGTATCGAGGAGTTTCAGGATGCTGCTACTGCCAAAGAAATTTTAAAACAAGCCATGGTTGATTATAAAACCTATATCAACCAATAAGCCATTACCTCAAGGCTGGCTAATCTTTATCAAGATAAAAAGCCGTCTAAAAAATGCTTTCTAGACGGCTTCTTATTTTTCTAAATGTAAATTTCTTTGCTTAGAATCTATAACCGACGGTTAAGCCAAAGCGACCATCAACTGCTAATAATCCGCCGATATTCCCCACTAGGGACACGTCATTGGTGTAGGTCTCATTGCTTATTAAAAAATATCCCAAACCGAGCCATGAACTAAAAGTCAACCCTGACTTCATGGCGTAAACATAGCCAAACGTTGCTCCGGCCGATAGACCGAAATAGTTTACGTCATAGGTAGTTAAGGCGCCACCTCCAGGGTTAAGTATGTTAAAAGTAGGAGCGACTAATTGGTCACTATTGGTCGCAATACTGCGCACTTTTAAATAACCGCCAACAAACCAACGATCGAGACCTGGCCTACGATTAGGGGCAAAATAATATCTATATTCTGGCACGGCAATAAATCCCCTAAACGGAACAACATTAATGGTAGGAATACCGCCATTAAAGGCACTCGTTTGTGTGATAGATAAATCAACAAAGCCTAAGGTTAGAACAGCACTGGTGTTTTTATTAAAACCGTATTCGGCATTTAAAGAATAAGTTCTAAAAGCAATAGGACTAAGGTTTAGATGAATACCAAAGTCTCCACCTTTTCGACGTCGACGATCTTCATCCTCGCCTTCAGCCGAAACATTAAGGGTAGTAAAAATCATGGCTAGCGCAGCCAATACAGGTAAATTTTTTGAAGGGAGCCAATATAGAAATGACTCTATAATTCCGCAAGGAAAATTTAACAAAAGTTTAGACTATTATTAAGCAAGCATAAATTGAAAAAGTCCTCTAAGCAAAATCAATAATTCGAAGCTTTTTCGGCGGAAAACTCTATTCTCGAACTGACCATTACCAAACGAGTAAACGGAGAAAAAAAATAATCATTCAAATTTAGCGTCTGGACTACTCTCCTCGCCAATCTTCTACGGCCCTTTTCAGTTCACAGTAAAAAGCTTTAAAAAGCGGAGCTATTTCAGCCTCTCGTTCTTGTAAATAGCTAGCAGCAAGATGCATAGCATTTGGATAGCGGGTACGGCGACTCATTCCTTCTAAGCTGCGACTTAAACCTTGGTGGCTACTGTAATTATACAACCAATTACCTTGTTCCATATAGTGCAACATATGTAATGTAGATTGCGGTAATTCATCTTTACGGCGATTAAAAAGGGCATAGGAGTCGCGCGCAAAATCGGAGAGAGAATCTTGGTGCCAATCTCTATAGTCTTTGGCTAAAAGGTGGTCGAAATAAATATCCATAACCACTCCACTAAACTTACCTTGCTGGCTGCGAATAATGGACTTAGCCTCATCTACCAAGGAGTGGCTATCGGTATAATCGTCTATAAAATGATGTAATTCTATTCCCTTTTGTACTCTGGGTTGATAGTCTTTAAACTTTACTTTACGCGTAAAGTCAGCCACCAAATTACCAAGCATTAAATCTTCATCCTTAAAAGAGAGACTAAGGTGTGCTAAGTAATTCATATTGCAAAGATGTGTAATTATCTGTGGAAAGCCGAGTGTTAAGAGTCACTCTGCCTAGGACAAACGCCTATTAACCTGAGTTCGATGTGGAACTAGACCTCAGACCCCTTATAAATAGTGGGTTTTAAGCCGAAGCGGTAAAGCAATAGCGGGCTATTATGAACCGCTAAGGCGAAGAAAATCGCTTTATAAAAGAGGCTTACAAGTGTGTGTTTTTTATAAAAATGAAAATCTGAGACTACAATTTTACGCCGAACTCTGGTTATAAAAAACAAAAAGCAGCGATTATCTTAATAATCGCTGCCTTGCTGTAACTCTATAATTGAAAGCCCTATAAAGAGGCTAAAGTAAACTCGTAGCTTTCGGTAATGGGGTTGATAAGCAGCTTTTTACAGGCTTCATCTACCTTAGTTTTGGCACTGGCCTCATCGGCTGCTTCTACCTCTAAATGGATATGTTTACCAATGCGCACTCCTGAAATCTCGGCTAGACCGATATTTTTCATACTATTAGAAACCGCCTTTCCTTGTGGATCTAATAAGGCTTGATGTGGCATCACGTTAATCTCAGCTTTAAATTTCATGGCTGTGTAAATTATTCTATTTCCCTGTTCTTGGGTTTAAAAAATATCGATATAAGCAGGTACAAAGGTATAACAAAGGCGAAAGCCCGAAAGCGTAGAACTGCAAAAAGTAAAACAATTGCTGCTATTAATAAGATGCGCGACTTATTTGACTTCCAGCTAAGATCTTTCACCTTTAAGGATAACAAGGGTAATTCGGCTACCAGCAATAAGGAGGAAGCCACCGTTAGAAAACTTAAAAAGAAGGGATGAAGGAGAATAGCCTCGGTAGTGGGATTACTTGTTTTTAAAGCCCAAATAGCTAAAGAGTAAATTAAGATGGTGTTTGCTGGTGTAGGTAAGCCAATAAAATTTTCCGTTTGACGCGTATCGAGATTAAATTTCGCTAGGCGCAAAGCAGAAAATATCGGTAACAAAAAGGCTAAATAGGGCAAAAAGGCCGGTAGAGGTTCACCACTTTTGGAAACCTCTAAAAAGAGTTGGTATAGCATAAGTCCTGGCGCTACGCCAAAGCTAACTAGGTCGGCTAAGCTATCTAGCTGTAAACCCAATTCTGAATGCACGCCTAGAGCACGTGCTACTAATCCGTCTAAAAAATCAAAAATTAAAGAGGCCGCTAAAAAGTAAGCTGCTAGTACTACATTAGCCTCAAAAATTGCGACTATTGCAAATAATCCCGCAGCAAGATTTGCTAGGGTTAGTAAATTAGGAATAACACTTTTCATTTTAACCGACCTTATTAACGTCAAATTCACGTTTATTGAGCAATATTAGTGCAATTGTAGTGTTTAAAAGGATGGAAATTAATTTATTTGCCTCAAATTATCCATTGAAAAAGCTCGTACTACTTCTACTTCTTTCCCCTCTTCTCAGTTGGGGTCAGGCACGAAAATATTCTAATGCCTTTTTAGAGATTGGTATAGATGCCCGCGCAATGGCAATGTCTAATGCTGTAATTGCTTCTACTAACGACATTAGCGCAGCCTACTGGAACCCCGCAGGTTTAGTCGGCATCAAAAATAATTGGCAAGCGGCCGCCATGCACGCAGAGTATTTTGCGAGTATTGCTCAGTACGACTACGCTGCTTACGCCCAAAATATTGACGAAAACAGCACTGCTGCCATCTCATTTATCCGCTTTGGCGTAGATGACATTCTTAACACCACCGATTTAATTGATCAGGATGGCAACGTAGATTATGATCGTATTACGCGCTTCTCGGCGGCAGACTATGCCTTAATCGGTTCTTATGCCCGACGCTCCACAACAATTGAAAACCTTAGTTACGGCGCCAATTTCAAAATCGTTTACCGCCAAATTGGTGACTTTGCTAACTCCATTGGCTTCGGTTTTGACGCCGGCCTACAATATAAAATTGGCAAGTGGCAATTAGGGGCGACCTTTAAAGATATTACCACCACCTTTAATGCTTGGACTATTAATGAGGAAGCTTTCGGCCAAAGTTTAGAATTAACCAACAGCGACTTGCCCACCGAGAATTTAGAGCTTACCATTCCCCGAATTTTACTGGGTTTTGGTAGAACCTTTCAGCTTAATGAAAAGTACAGTTTACACAGCGAAATGAGTGCCGACTTTAGTTTCGGTGGCAAGGAAAACACTTTGGTCTCTAGCGAAATCACTAATATTAATCCTAACTTAGGGCTGGAATTAGGCTATCAAAATTTTGTTTTTCTACGTACCGGTTTTGGCAATGTGAAGCGCTTAAGAAGCTTTAGCAATGAAACTAATTTTAGCCTGCAGCCCAATCTGGGCATTGGCTTTTTATACCGTGGAATATCTATCGATTATGCTTTAACCGATATTGGTAGCGCATCGGGTACTCTTTATTCGAATATCTTCTCTTTAAAATTTAACTTTGAGGACTTTAAAAAGTCTTAATGTTAAATAAATATCGTCCTTACTTGCTCAGCGCGGCTATGCTTTATTTAAGTGAAGCGGTGCCGGCACTTTACCCCTTAAAAGCGATTGCCTTTGTTCCTTTTTTAATGCGGATTAGGCAAGATCAACCCATTGCAGAAAGTATAGTAGCCACTCTTGCCCTGATGGGTTCTTGGACCCTAGCCATTTCCCTAAGCGAAGGCTCAGGTTTGCATTTCCCCGTCTTAAACACCATCGCCCTTCTTCTCTATGTTATTAGCAGAAAAAGCTTAGGGCCGCAGCGCTCCTATATTGCACTGACATTCTTTTGGCTTAGCGCCGAAGCCCTTCCCTATACATTTCCCGCTTTAAGCGCTTGGGCTTACCCCCTTAGTAAGGTGCTTTTTGAACTCCATTTTTTAAAAGATTGGCTTACTATGAGCGGCTTTTTAGGGGCGAGTTTTTGGATTCTTTCTTTGAACATCATTGCCCTAGCCTTCACGGTGAAGTACCTGCCGACGCAGCGCTGGAAAGCCTTAATTATAAGTTTTGCTTTGCTAATACTAATTGGCATTCTGTTTCCTATAAAGTTTAGCCCGGCAAGTCCTTTAGAAAATCTATCCGAATATCCTCAAATTGGCGAAGCCTTAATGGCCGCTGATTTATTTCTCACGAGGATGTCTTACTTTTTAGCTTTCTTCCTCCTATTATTTTCAGGTGTTAAATATATTTTAAGAAATAGCAAACGCGATGATAGATTTACGTAGTGATACTTTTACTAGGCCTTTACCCGATATGCTTAAGGCCATGTGGGCGGCAGAAGTGGGCGACGATGTTTTTGGAGAAGATCCTACCATCAATGCTTTGGAGCAAAAAGCAGCCGCTCTTTTTGGCGTAGAAGCGGCGGTTTTCTGTCCTTCTGGCACCATGACCAATCAGATTGCTATAAAGGTGCACACCATGCCTGGTCAAGAGGTTATTTGCCACGAATATTCGCATGTTTACAATTATGAAGGAGGCGGTATTGCTTTTAACAGTGGCTGTCAGGTAAGGCCTTTACCCGGACCACGTGGTAAATTAGAAGCTAGCACTGTCGCCGCGGCCTTACAAAACCCTTTAGATATGCATGCCGCAGCGAGCCGTTTAGTAGTTTTAGAAAACACGACCAATAAAGGCGGTGGCGCATGTTACGACTTAGCAGAAATTGACGCCATAAAGAAGGTTTGCGAAGAAAAAGGACTGGGCTTACACTTAGATGGGGCCCGCCTCTGGAATGCTTTAGTGGCGAAAAATCAAAGTCCCAAAGATTTTGGCGCACGTTTCGACTCTATGTCCATTTGCCTCAGCAAAGGTCTAGGTTGCCCGGTAGGTTCTTTACTCTTAGGCTCTAATGATTTTATTAAAGAAGCGCGTTTTGTCCGCAAAAAATTGGGTGGCGCCATGCGTCAGGCGGGATACTTGGCCGCCGCGGGAATTTACGCCCTCGATAACCACATTGAGCGCTTAAGTGAGGATCACGAGAAAGCGCAGAAACTAGCCCAAGCCTTAAAACAATGCTCTTGGATTGAAAAGGTTGAGCCAGTAGAAACCAATATCTTAATCTTTAAATTAAAAGAGGCTAAAAACATCGCTGAATTTAATGCCGCTTTAAGAGCAGAAGAGGTTTTACATATCGATATGGGACAAGGCAAACAGCGTTTCGTCACCCACCACGATGTAAGTTTTTTAGATATTGAGAAGGTTTGTGGATTGCTCTCACAATTAAACTAGCTATCTGCTCTGCAAAACGGATACAATATTTGAGGATGATATATCTTATTTGAAAAAATCGGGGTTATTATCGATCAGGTCACTAGAGTCATCCCTCCATTACAACCTATAATTTACCCCGAATAACATTAGATGAGAATGTCTGTCTATCTTATTAGATTTATTGGCATCAATGTTAACCTTAAAATGTAAACTTGGCACTATTCTTTGATTTTGTGAGAATCGGAAATTCACACCAACTGCTGCTAATAGTCCATAATTATTTATAATGGGTGGCTTGAGATTTTCAGCCGTGGCATTATAGTTCTCGTTAAACCTCAAATACTCCTTTTCGTAATAGTAGCCATAGTCCATTACCAATTCTAAACCATTGGGCGAAATCTTAAAAGGCATCCTCATACCAACAGCATAACGTGCAGAACTTACAGTGACAGCAACATGATTTCGACCATGATAATATTCTTGCCAATGCTGTTTAATCACACCTTCAAGATACAGGGCCATGTTTTTTTTGTAAAAAGGTAGCTGAAACTAAGACCAGTCTCGCGAGCCCCTGTAGAAATGGGTGAAAAGTTAGGAACATTCCTATCCCTAATTTGAGTTATGGTTTGAATACCAAAGCCCGAATGAAGCCCCACCCAAGCTTCTCCTTTCTGAGCCAGCAGAAAAGTGAAAGGGAAAAAGACAAAAATTATTACAACTTTTTTATTCATATTTTGTAGTAGAGATGCCGTTATTTCGGGGTATTACAAAACCTTATTTAATAGCCTTGAATAGCACCCGAGCAGCAAAGGCAGTGACAAACCCCATGAAATATTTATTTTAAACGATACATTGATTCGCTTAGTGCCTAAATAGAAAGGTATTAAGCACTACAAATGGAATTTAGCTGCTGACAATTAGCCACTTTGACTGAACTGTACTATAAAAACTTCAACCTTAAGTAGACTTCAAACTGGGATTGGCTTAAAAGGTGAGCATACCAAAAGCAATTAGGCTAAGTATCACAATCTGCAAAATCCGCGACCATTTCCAGAAAATTGGGCTTTGCAAAAAGCTACCAAAATAACTAGCTAGTGCCGCCATCAAGCTAAAGATGAGAGCGGCTTGAAGCATAAATACTCCGCCTAAAACCAGCATCTGCGTAAAGCTCGACCAAGGAGCGGAACTAGAAACAAACTGGGGCAGCAAGGCTAAAAAGAAGAGTGTAACCTTGGGGTTTAAAACATTCATTAGAAAGCCCTTACTATAGGAAGACCAAAAAGCTTTGGGGCTACTGTTTTCTGGTTTCTGCCATTGGAAAGACTCTGGCTTTTCGCGCCATGCGCTATAAGCTAGATATAATAGATACCCTGCTCCGCTTAAGCGAATAAACCAGGCTAAGGAAGGCCATTCTTTTAACAATAAGGCTACACCGCTGGCGGCTAAAAGGGTATGTACCAACACTCCCGAAGCTAAACCCAAGGAAAGACTCAAGCCGCGTTTAAAGCCGCGACTTAAACTTTCGGTAATCACAAACATATTGTCGGGGCCCGGCAAAAAGGTAAGCGAGACCGCTGCTAAAAAAAATGTTAGAAAACTGTTTAATTCCATAAATGCCAACGCTAATGTGCACTAAACCTTATTCTAAAATAAGGCCCCATTTAGGCTTGTAATTAAGCCCTCATTGATGCATCTTTGTGAAATGCAAAAAAACGTGGAAAATCTGAATTGGCATGCATTCTACACCAAGCCGCGCACAGAAAAGAAATTAGCCGAGCGTTTACGCGCTAAAGGCTTTGAAGTATACGCGCCCACACAGATAGTTTTAAAGCAATGGAGCGATCGAAAGAAAAAAGTAGAAGAACCTCTTTTTCGATCCTATGTTTTTGTAAACATCCTCGCTAAAGACCAATTGGAAATACTGCAAACCCCAGGCACAGTGGCAATGGTGCGCTGGCTTGGGAAACCGGCCATAATTAGAGACGAAGAAATAATAGCTATTAAAGAATTTTTAGCTCTAAGTAGCGGCAGTCATATAGAAATGCGCGATTTTAAAAAAGGTGATAAGCTAAGAGTAAAACACGGTAACTTAGAAAATGCCAGTGGCACGGTTATAAGGCAAACTAAACAAAAAGTTATTTTAGCAATTGAAAAACTGGGTATGGCGCTCTATGCCGAAATACCTAAAAGTCAGGTAGAAAACATAAAACCATAAGATGCGATTATCAATTTTAGCAATTGTACTATTTATATCCCATCTCGGCTACAGCCAAGAAACTATTAATTGGTTGAAGATTGAAGATTTGGAAGCCGCGCATGCAAAAGAACCGCGTAAGGTAATTATTGACCTCTACACCAATTGGTGTCACTGGTGCCACAAAATGGATGAAAACACCTTTCAAAATCCCGGTATCGCATCTTATGTAAATGAGAACTTTTACGCGGTACGCTTTAATGCCGAGCAAAAAGATACCGTTCTTTTTAAAGGACAAAAATTTGGCTTTGTACCCAAAGGGCGCAAAGGCTACAACGAGTTAGCGGCCGTTCTCGCCAAGGGCCGATTATCCTACCCGACCATAGTTTATCTTGACGAAGAGCTCAATCTCATTCAACCTGTTCCCGGCTATATGGATGCGAAGGCCTTTGAGGTATTAATTACCTATCTGGGCGAAGACCACCACAAAGAGCAGGAATATGAGCAGTATAAGACTAATTATAGCGGAAATATTCACAAAAGCACGGAAGAATAGCGGCGGATTAGGCCTTGAAAAATTACCTTTGCCGCCTTATTTAATAAAGGCATGAAGATTTCCTACAACTGGCTTAAACAGTACCTAGATATAAATTTACCCGCAGTTAAAGTTTCTGAACTTTTAACCGACACCGGTTTAGAGGTTGAAGGACTGGAGCAAATTGACACTATTAAAGGGGGTTTGCGCGGAGTAGTTATTGGCGAAGTAATTACTTGTAAAAAGCACTCTAACGCCGATAAACTTAAGGTAACTACTGTTAATATTGGACAAGAAGCATTGCTCTCTATTGTTTGTGGAGCGCCAAATGTAGCGGCTGGTCAAAAAGTGTTAGTAGCCACCGTTGGCACGGAGATTCACATGGAGGACGACTCCTTCACTATTAAGAAAAGTAAAATTAGAGGCGAGGTTTCTGAGGGTATGATTTGCGCCGAAGATGAATTAGGCCTTGGTCAAAGTCACGATGGTATTAAAGTCCTTCCGGCAGATGCACAAGTAGGGCAGCCCGCGGCAGAATATTACAATATCGAAAGCGATTATGTTTTTGAAATAGGCCTGACCCCTAACCGTACCGATGCTATGTCGCATTACGGCGTGGCCCGAGACTTAAGAGCAGCCATACTGCGTTATGAAGGAGGAAGCTTAGATCTTCAACTACCCTCAACTACTCCTTTAAACAATAGTACGGAGGAACTGCAAATAAAGATTGACATTAAAAATAGTGATGCCTGTTACCGTTACAGCGGTTTAACCTTAAATAAAGTAAAGGTTAAGGACTCGCCCGACTGGCTGCAAAATAGACTAAGAGCTATTGGCATTAAGCCACTTAACAATATTGTAGACATTACTAATTACGTTTTACACGAAACGGGACATCCCCTACATGCTTTTGATGCAGCCAAAATTATTGGTAGCCAAATTAATGTACAGAATGCCGAAGAAGGCCAAGTTTTCACAACTTTAGACGGAGGTGAGTTGAAGTTGAGCAGCAAAGATTTAATGATTTGCGATGCCGAAAAGCCCTTAGTTTTAGCGGGAGTTTACGGCGGATTAAATTCAGGCGTAAGCCAAGAGACTACCAGCCTATTTTTAGAAGCCGCTTATTTTAATTCGGTAAGTGTAAGGAAAAGTGCTAAGCGCCACGGCCTTAATACTGATTCATCTTTCCGCTACGAAAGAGGAGTTGACCCAGAGATGACCATCTACGCTTTAAAGCGCGCCGCTAGTTTAATTATTGAGCTAGCCGACGCAGAGCTTTCAATGAGCATTAAGGATATGCATCTACACAGCATGGAGGCTAACAATGTGATATTAGACCTCAATCGCATGAACTCTCTTATTGGGCATACTATAGAGCCCGAATTGGTGCGCAGTATTTTACTCAGCTTAGATATCCGCATCATTTCTGAGGCTAATGATCAGTTAAATTTAGAAATTCCCTCCTACCGCATAGACGTGCTAAGGGAAGCTGATGTAATAGAAGAAGTATTGCGCATTTACGGTTTCAACGCCGTTCCTTATGACGGACCAATGCGTATCTCAGTAGCTAAAATTGACCCTAAAGACGATAGCCGTGAAAGAGAAGTAGTGAGTAATCTTTTAGCCAGCTTAGGCTTTAACGAAATGATGAACAACTCTCTCACTAAAGCTTCTTATTACGATGATTTTGGCTTTAAAGCAGAGGAAAGCATTAAAATGCTAAACCCTCTCAGTCAAGATTTGGCAGTAATGCGCCAGAGCCTAATTTATGGTGGCTTGGAAGCTATCGCCTATAATAGCAAGAGACAACGTAGCGATATTGCTCTTTTTGAATTTGGTAGAGAATATAAATTAGACGGCGAAAAGTACCAAGAAAACGAAGCCTTAGGAATTTGGATTAGCGGTAAGGATAAACCCGAAAACTGGAAAAAAGGGAGTACCGAAAGTGACTTCTATACTTTAAAAGCTAATTGTTTAAAAGTTTTAGAGCGCTTAGGTATTACTGGTCTTAAAGAAGATGCGCTCAACAGCCCACTTTTCACGGAAGGTATTAGCCTCAACCAAGAGAATAAAGAAATACTTAGTTTAGGCCAAGTAAACAGTAAAATAAGCAAGGCCTTAGAAGTTAAGAGCACTGTTTTTTACGCACATTTTAATTGGGCGGCGGTGAGCAAAATGGCTAAACGCAAGAAAATTGTGATGACCGATTTACCAAAATATCCGGCGGTAAGGCGAGATTTAGCCCTCTTGGTAGACAGCGCTTCTACCTACGCATCTTTGCGCCAAGCAAGCCAAAAAGCAGGCGGTGGCTTACTGAAAGAAATCAATTTATTTGACGTTTATCAAGGCAAGAATCTGCCCGAAGGCAAGAAATCGTACGCCATGAGTTTTGTTTTTCGCCACGATGATAAAACACTTAATGATGCGGCGGTAGATCAATCAGTTAAAAAGATACTAGCGAGTTTAGAAAAGCAGTTTCAGGCCGGATTGCGGTAATTATATTTAAAAGTAACCAGGGCTTGTAAAGGATTAGACTGTTATGTTAAAAATTGCTTTCGACCCTATCTATCATCACCCTTTACCGGCAGGTCATCGTTTCCCTATGGAAAAGTATTCTTTACTGCCACAGCAATTGCTTTATGAAGGCACGTGTGCAAAAGAAAATTTTTTTAGTCCGGGACTACTAAGTGAAGAGCAAATCTTACGCACGCACAGTGAAGAATATTGGCAAAAGCTAAAAGAGCTAAAACTTAGTCGTGCCGAAGAACGCCGTACGGGCTTTCCATTATCCGCTAAATTGGTGGAAAGAGAAAGACGCATTAATCAAGGAACAATCGAAACCGCAATTTACGCACTAGAATATGGCATTTCACTCAATATTGCGGGGGGCACCCATCACGCTTATACCAACCGTGGTGAAGGCTTTTGCCTATTAAACGACATCGCTATTGCTGCTCATTATTTATTAGACCAGAAGAAAGCTCAGCGAATTTTGGTAGTAGATCTCGATGTGCACCAAGGAAATGGCACGGCAGAAATTATGACGACAGAAGAGCGGGTCTTCACCTTTTCCATGCACGGTGCTAAAAACTACCCTTTGCATAAAGAGAAATCTGATTTAGATGTAGGTATGGAAGACCACTGCGGAGATCACGCTTACCTTGAGAAGCTGCAGCATTATTTGACTAAAACTTTAAAGGACTTTAAACCCGACTTTATCTTTTACCAAAGCGGTGTAGATGTAATAGCGAGCGACAAGTTAGGCCGATTAGGTTTAACGAAGGAAGGCTGTAAAAACCGTGATCGTTTTGTTTTGGAAAGTGCTAGGAAACTAAATATCCCCGTAAGTATTTCCATGGGGGGTGGCTATAGCACTAAGCTTAGCGATATAATTGAGGCACATGCCAATACTTTTCGCTTGGCTCAAATGTTAATACCATAATTAAAGGCTTTGTTCAATTCTCCATTAGGTGGTTTTTTATTTATACAAAAAAAAAAGCATCTGATTCATAATTCACTAAATATCTGATACTTATGTAATAAGTAAAAAATATAATTTTTTATTCTTGAGTTGAGTCAGTTTTAATACTACCTTGCCACTGAACTAAGCAAGGGGTATTTCTCATTTGTGAACTAGTGGGTTAGATGGAACAAATAATATTTAATACCCCTTCTTGGTTTTTTTTTAACCAACCACTTATCCAACCATAGGATGTCAACTAAAAACTCAGGGAGTGAGCGAACAAGAAAGAAATTTATTTTCTACAAAAACTTAGGGCGAACTCGCGTGTTTTTTCAAACAGTTTGGGTTAAAGAGGTTTTTGATGGAACCCGCTGGTGCCGCTCGCAAATTTTAAAGAAGAAGCCAAATGAGACTAACAACTCATAAACACCGTGAAGCTGTTTTACTCGGCTATGGCTACTTGATAAGTACCTACGGTAATCTGCTCTAAAAGCACGCTGCCGCGCTTTTTCATTTGCTCACGGGCAGATAAGTTATGATGACGCACCGTATACAAACTAATGCCTTCTCTTTGCTCTAAGTCAAAGCTTTTCACCAGCTCATCACACAGTGGGATGGCGTTTATACGATCGTGGTTTATACAAAATGAAGAACTTACTGCAGAATGTTGTGATAGGTTGACCCGCGCACCAAACTGATGAAAGACTTGATAGATTTTAGACAAATGATCTTCCGCGATGAAAGCTAAATCACGCGTACTCAGTTTTAACAATAATTGCTTTTCCTTTTTTATAAAACAAGCTGCTTTGGGCTCCAGGTTTGCGCCTTCGCTAATGGTTGTGCCAGCTGCTGCTGGATTAGCAAAAGACTTTACTTTAAGCGGAATACCCTTCTCCTGTAAAGGTTGAATAGTTTTAGGATGTATTACCGAAGCTCCATAAAAAGCTAGCTCAATTGCTTCACGGTAGCTTATCTGATTTAAGAGCACTGTATCTTCAAAAACCTTCGGATCTCCGTTTAATACTCCCGGAACATCTTTCCATATAACAACCTCGGCGGCATCTAAACAATAAGCGATTACCGAGGCTGAATAATCCGAACCCTCTCGTCCTAAAGTAGTGGTATTGCCCATATCATCTGAAGCAATAAAACCTTGGGTTAAGTAGCGCGCTCCTTCTCGCACCGACTCTTTTAACATGCGGCTAGTATAAGCCCAGTCTACCCGAGCAAAACGATAATTCTGATCAGTCTTAATTAAGCCCCTAGCGTCTAACCAAAGGTTTTGATAGGATTTTTGATTTAAGTAAGCAGAGACAATCTTAGTAGAAAGCAGTTCTCCAAATGAAACAATTTGATCATATACCTTATTGAAGCCACCGTTGATATCGCCGCCTAGCTTTAAACGCAATTGCCTAAACAAAAGCGAAACCTCAGCGTGGATAGCATTTGCATCAGGAAACTCTAATGACTCAATAATGTTGAGGTGGTAATTTTCTATCTCTGAAAGTCCATTTTCACAGGCTTTTTTATCGCCTGCTAAGTAAAAAGACACAATGTTCTCTAAGGCATTGGTAGTCTTACCCATAGCAGAAATCACCACGAGAATATCATCCTCTGTAAAGAAGTCTAATACCGCAGCTACCCTTCTCACTCCGGCAGCATCTTTAACACTCGCTCCTCCAAATTTAAAAACCTTCATGGTGGTAATTTTTGCGAAAGTATAAAGAAATAAGGTCTGTTGCTTTGATAGGAGTTGTAAGTTTAATTAGGGCCCCTAAGTCTAACTTCTGAATATGAGTAAATTAAATTTGTATATTTAGGCTAAATTCAACCTCCATCAAATACATGAAGAAACAATATGTCTTAGGACTGCTTATAAGCAGTGTTTTTAGCACTTCAGTTTGGGCGCAGAGTCCCGCCGCAAAAACCCATGAGAAAAAAGTGATTACTAAAGATGGTAAAACTTTTGTCCAAAAATCATTACCCCTCTATTTAAGCTTCTCTACTAGCCCAGATGGGGAAAAGCACACCCTTACCAGCGAAATTACACAAGAATATGCTAATCCAATGTACCTTGACACCGAGGGCGTAAACTACATACGGAGTCATTGGGCGGTGGATCAAACAACCTTAAGAACAATCGAACCAAAAGTAGAAATCAAATACGAATTATATGCCGATGGATTAGCACCACAAAGCTCACTCAGCTTAAGTGGCGCTCCCCAATACAGCTCCAGCGGCGTACTTTACTTTGGCAAAGGCTTAAGTGCGAGCCTTAGTGCACGCGATGGCGTTAGCGGTGTAGAAGCCATTAATTATTCTTTAAATGGCAGCGCCTATAGCGGCTACACCAATAGCATGAATTTAAGTAAAGAAGGTGCCAACACGCTTTATTATTATGCTTATGATTATGTTGGTAATGCCGAGAACTCTATCTCTAAGGACTTCACCATTGACTTAAGTAATCCTAGCTCCAATCATAGCATTGAGGGCATTAGCTACAAGGGGAATATCCTCGCTCCTAGTACCAAGTTTAGTCTGAGTAGCAACGACAATCTGAGTGGCGTAAATAATACACGGTACAATTTTGATGGCAGTGGCAACCGGGTCTACTATTCAAATATTTCTTTAAGCAGCTTGGGAGACGGAGAACATACTTTAAATTACTACAGTACCGACAATGTAAAAAATGCGGAATCGGCCAAAAGCTTCAGCTTCTATTTAGATAAGATTGCGCCCGAACCTACACACAGTGTAAACGGCGATCAGTATCAGGGAAATTACCTTTATGTTTCTCCGCGAACTAATATGAGCTTGGCTTCAAGTGATAATCATGCCGGTGTGAAAAACATAGAGTACCGAATTGATAATGACAATTATGGCACTTATAGCGCTGCCTTTAAAGTTCCCGATGTAAGTGGTGTTCACACCATTCGTTATCGCTCTACCGATAATGTTGAGAATCGTAGCTCCAGTGAATCACGTCCTGTTTACATGGACAACACTGCTCCGTCTACCGGCATTAATTACGGAAGCCCACAGTTTTTTGATCGCGATACTTTGTTTATTAATGAAGATACCAAAATAAGCCTGCGTAAAAGCGATGCGCATTCTGGTTTATTGAAAACTGAATACAAAGTTGACGGTGGTACGCTTAAAAATTATGAGGTGTTTACCATTCCGAGCGAAGGCAATCACGTGGTGGCTTTCTTTTCTACCGACAGGGTGAACAACAAAGAAGCTCAGAAAGAGAGCAAAGTGTTTGTTGACAATACAGGACCTGAGATTTATATCAACTTCAGCATCGAAAAAATTGGTGCGAAAGAAGGTTTACCGATTTATCCTAACTATACCCGTTTATATATTGGCGCAACCGATAAGCACTGTGGTACTGAGGAAATTCTCTACTCTATTAATGGGGAAGCTTTGCGTGCCTACTCTAGCCCCAGATCTTTAGATATCTCGGAAGTAGATTTACTAAAATCAGCCAAGAAATATAGCGTCAAGGTTATCGCTAAAGATAAGCTAGGCAACAGTTCTGAAAAAACGGTAGAGTTCTTTATTGAGAAGTAAAGACTAATTCCAAAGCATTAAAAAAGCGGCTGCCCCTAATTAAAGGAGCAGCCGCTTTTTATTTTAATTGATTTAATGTTTTACCCACTGTGCTTCCGAAACGGCACAAATTCCACCCGAATCTTCTAACATAGCGCGTATTATTTCCTTTATCGATTCAAACTTTTCGATGGAGCAATACCAAATTAGTAAGGTATTGGTAAAGGCATCCGACAAGCCTAAACCATCTTGCATACCGCGATGGCCCATACCACTAACTTTTTCTACTACGGTGAAACCCTCTACCTTTTCTCTAGCAAAAAGCTTCAGAAAGGAATCCTTCTCAGAATGAGGAATAATTATTTCTACTCGTTTAATATTTTCCATACTAGGCGTAAATAAGTTCTAAAATTGAGTAATAAACCGGTATCCCCACGATAATATTTAAGGGGAAAGTGACCCCTAACGACAAGGGAACATAAATACCGGGATTAGCCTGTGGTACCGCCATGCGCATGGCTGCAGGTACCGCAATATAGCTGGCACTGGCCGCTAGAATTGTTAAGAGGAAGGCGTTACCTAAGGAGATCCCAAAAAGCGGACAAAGCAACATAGTAATTCCCGCATTTATTAGCGGAATAATTATTCCAAATGCCACGAGAAACCCCCCCTTTGCCTTCAGTCCTGAAATACGTTTTCCTGCCAGGAGTCCCATATCTAACATAAAAAGACTGAGAATACCCTTAAAGAGATTTTCGCTAAAAGGAGCCACCCCTTCGTACTGTGCATCTGAAATTAGTAGACCTATCAATAGGCTTAAAAGAATAATGAAAACCGACCCGTTAGTGAGCGCTTCGTGCAGAACGGATTTAAAATTATTTTTACCCTTACCCTTAGCGCTACGGCCAATTAAAATTACCCCCACTATAATTGCGGGCGATTCCATAATGGCTAGGGCGGCAATCATATGACCGCCAAAGCTCACACCCGATTGTTCTAAGAAAGCTACCGCGGTAACAAAAGTTACTGCACTTACCGAACCATAGGTAGCTGCAATAGCACCGGCATTGTATACATCTATTTTACGCTTAAGAATGTAAAAAGTGTAAATGGGGACAATTACTGCTAGTAAAACCGCAAATCCTAAAGGCTTTAACATTAAAGCCCAATCTTCGCCGTGCGCCAATTCTACACCTCCCTTTAAACCAATAGAAAACAAGAGAAAGAGTGATAAAAACTTGGCCACTTCGCGCGGGATTTCTAAATCAGATCGCACTAAGACTGCCAGCAGCCCACCGATAAAAAATAATATCGGAGGACTGAGCAAGTTTTCTAAAATTAGAGAGGTGTTCATTGCTATGCTTTATTCACCTTGACCTAAAGAGAAGGCTAAATCGTTATTAAAGTAATATAAGTTTTCCGTTTTAACTACGTCAATTCCTTCGGCTAAAAACTTCATCATTAATTGTGGAATAGTTTCTTTTTCCACTTGCTTCATCGCTTTCACATCCTTAGAATTAGACTTGTGTACAAAACGACAACGCCAATGATCGGTACAAAAAGTTTCCGGTAATCCGTCTGGGTAAACCTTTACCCCTCTATTGGTTATCATTTTTAATTTTAAGTCCTCACCAGAGTGAGATTCTAAAAGTGCGCCCAGTTGTGCGGGGCTAAGGTGATCATTATCAATAAACAAATCTGCACCCACCAACATCTTTTCGTGCTTAGGGCGTTCGTATTCAGGTATTACAATCGGACGGAAATCGTCCTTATCTAATTTAAGCGGATTAATCTTGGTAGGCATCTGCCCTAAGCGCGCAATTACGGCATCGGCAAATTCGCGAGTACCGACTTTTTGCTTAGAATGCGAGCGGTAAATATCGCCAGTATGAACACCATCTTCAATGGTTTTATACCAAGCATTAGCAATGTTCATAGCGACATCTAACTGACCAAGGTGCTGTAGCATTAATACTGCAGCGGAAAGTAAACCACTAGGGTTCGCTATGTTCTTGCCAGAAATATCTGGAGCCGAACCATGCACTGCTTCAAACATGGCGAAGCCTTTTCCAATATTAGAGGAGCCCCCTAAACCAACCGATCCGGTAATTTGAGCGGCAATATCACTAATTATATCACCGTATAAGTTTAGCGTCACCACTACATCAAAATCTTCAGGGTGATCGGCGATAAGCGCAGCGCCTATATCAATGATTTTTAATTCGCTTTCAAGATCCGGGTACTCCTTTGCCATTTCCTTAAACACCGAACTAAAAAGCCCGTCGGTTAATTTCATGATATTATCCTTTACCATACAGGTTACTTTTTTACGACCGTTATTACGGGCGTACTCAAAAGCATAACGGATAATTTTCTGGGTTCCAGGAATAGATATCAGCTTTAAGCACTGGAATACATCGGTCGTTTGGCGGTGCTCTATTCCAGCGTACAGGTCCTCTTCATTTTCGCGTACAATAACAACGTCCATTTCAGGATGCTTGCTTTCAATAAAGGGGGACAAACTTTTACAGGGACGAATATTCGCGTAAAGACCCAAGGACTTGCGGATGGTAACATTAAGACTCTTGTAGCCCCCACCTTGTGGCGTAGTAATAGGTGCTTTTAAAAACACTTTATTACGGCGAAGACTATCCCAAGATTCGTTGGTAATTCCCGCTGTATTTCCAGACAAATAAACTTTCTCACCGATATCGATGAAATCGTATTCTAACTGAGCGCCAGCTGCTTCCATTATACGCAGAGTAGCGTCCATAATTTCGGGACCGATGCCGTCGCCTTTAGCAACTGTAATACGTGCTTTACTCATTTTTAAGTTTTTAGGGTTTAATTTTCAGTGAGTTAAAGAGAAGTTGAATTAAAAAATCATCCAGTTTAACCTGATCCGTTTCATGGGGAAAGTCGGTTAAGGCAGGTAAGTGCTTGGCAAAATATTTCAAGGAATGAGACATTTCGATTATTGTGGTAGCCAAGGCAAGGGGATATTTTTCTTCCGGCTGGACTGCCTGAATCATCTCCGCCAATAAGGCCGTAATACTTTTATAGGGTGCAAATATTCGCTTGGCATTATCCTCATCTACCATTACGTGATAATAGGCCTTGGAACCTTCATTGATCACTAGTTCGCGTAAATCTTCTTTGGTAATAACCCCTGGGTCAGCCGCCACCGATGGAATATTGCTTATTACTCGCACTGCCTTAGTCAGCCTTTGCAGGGGATCCGTTTCAATGGCGGTAAAAACTTTTACTTGCTGCTCTAGCCAAGTCCAATAAAGTTGAAAGTAATACTGTAAGAGGCGCTGCTTATTAGCAAAGTACTTATAAACGGTGGCTTCCGTGATGCCTGCTTCGGTAGCCAATTTCTTCGCTGTAAATGCCTCCAGACCATTGATCAAGATAAGTTTGGCGCCCGAGGCAATTACCTTTCTTCCCGTTTCAGAACTAGTGGGATCTTTAATATAAAGATCACTATTTAGGGTAAATGAATACTTAGAATTAGCCATACTTTCATAAATTATAGTAATACTATACTTTGCAAAAGTAATTACCAAACTCTAAATAGTAAAGTATTATTTTATTTATTTTGAAAATAATGAATCCTCAAGCTAGGCTAGCCCCCTGACCAGCTAGAAAACCGCTGGTCCACGCATGTTGAAAATTAAAGCCACCCGTTAGTCCGTCAACGTTTAAGACCTCTCCAGCCAGAAAGATATTAGGGTGCTTTTTTAGGGCAAAGTTTTTTAAGTCTAGTTCTTGAAGATCTACTCCACCGGCGGTAACAAACTCCTCTTTAAAGGTGGTTTTACCGTTTACCTCAAAAGGGCAAGCGGAAATAAAACGTACCATGCGGTTCATTTCTTTATTGGAAATCTCTCCGAAAACTTTGCTCTCTGGCACATCTGCCTTGAGCATAAGCGCTTGCCACAACCTTGCTGGTATACCAAACTGTGCATTTCCAAAAATCTGTTTTTTACTGCCCTCCTCGCGTAAGGCCAAGAAATATTCTCGTAGCTCTTCCTCCTTTAATTTGGTCCAATTTATTAGAATGGGAAACTGATAGCTACGTTTAAAAAACTCGAGGGCATGCCAAGCAGAAAGCTTTATTATAGCCGGAGCACTAAAGCCCCAGTGTGTAATTAGCACCGGCCCTTCTTGCCGCCATTTAGTACCCGGCACCTGCACGGAGCCGGCAGGAACGGACAGACCTTTTAGCTCTTTTAAATCGGAGCTAGGGACATTAAAAGTAAAAAGCGAAGCAATCGGGTCATGCAGTTGTAGACCCAAACTATTTAAAAACTGATAGCCTCGTAACTGTGGGCTTCCGCCAGAAGCGATAACTAGAGAGTGGCAGGTAAATATTTGATCATTTTTAAAACTCAGGACGAGCTCGTTTTCATCTTGGGGATCAATAGATAAGAGCTCCATCGACTTATGTAAAACCACCCCTAGCCTAATGGCCTCGGCCTCTAAGCAATCAATAACTGTTTGCGATGAATTACTCGTAGGAAAAACCCGGCCGTCTTCTTCAGTTTTCAAAGCTACTCCCCTTTGCTCAAACCAAGCACGAGTTTCCTTAGGACCAAAACTAGAAAAAGGCTTTTTTAGACTCCTACCTCCGCGCGGATAGTACTTGACCAATTGCGCGGGCGATTCACAGTCGTGGGTGACATTACATCTACCACCGCCGCTAACCTTAACCTTGCCAAGGGTTTTAGAGGTTTTTTCGAAGATATGCACTTTCGCCCCTTTTTCGGCCGCCGCAATGGCTGCGAAATAACCCGCTGCTCCCGCCCCAATTACCGCGATTTCTATTTTTTCTTTAGCCACCTTAATGTATTAATAGGATCCAGTCCCAATTGAAATCAACAAGAATCCCCTAAAAGCTAGCTAAAGTCCTTAAGATCAAACTTACAGTTCCACCACTCCGTTTCTATATGAGCACCGAGTTTTTTATAGAAATCTACCGCGGGACTGTTCCAGTCTATCACCTGCCAATCTAAGCGAATCGCACCAGCGGCCTTAGCGGTTTTAGCGGTTTCCCGCAGCAGAGCCAAGCCAATCCCTTGGCCACGTAACTCTGGCTTCACGTAGAGGTCTTCCAAGTAAAAGCAAGTTCCTTTCCAAGTAGAATAGCGCTTATAGTATAGGGAAATCCCTACCACTTCACCCTCTAGCTCGGCCACTAAAAATTCGTACCAGGATGCCTGCCAATCGGCCAAAAGCTGTGCTTCCGTATTTTCGACCTCCTCTGGTGCGCGTTCGTATTCTGCTAAATCTTTAAAATGACTCCGCACAATCTTAAGTATTGGTATTCGAGTCATACCAAGGCTTTTCCACGGCTGCAATCATCATTCGATCAAAGAGTTGCCCTTCAAAATATCTGCGGTTAACTTTGTAACAAAA
>Ga0306912_1000018_pt1 | contig 93605 bp, 67 predicted proteins | sample AntRauFillE10628_FD_190443 | JGI IMG/M metagenome (GOLD analysis project Ga0306912, IMG submission 190443) | Saline lake microbial communities from Rauer Islands, Antarctica - Metagenome Filla E10 #628 (v2) (version 2) | ecosystem: Environmental > Aquatic > Non-marine Saline and Alkaline >...
GAGCCGAGTGAAGCCGCCGGAGTCCGAGGATCGCCGGCGCCAATCTCGAGGACAGAGGCGGGTCCTGAGCGAGCCCTGAAACGTAGCGACGCCGGTCTCCTTGCGAGATCGGCGAGATGCCCAAAAGAAAAATAACTTCTGGACAGCCCGAGAGAATTTGCCACTGCAAAAACCCGTCTTAAATATTTTACAAGGAATTATTTCTACTGTTATCCTATTGTTATTGTCCATCGACCCATGTGATGTCCTGTGGTGAAAATATAGTTTCTAAATATTGTGAGTTTAGAAGAAAAAGCGACCCCTCAGGAGATATCAGGAGTAATTTAACGCTAGCTAAAAATCAATTCATCAACTATTTACTATCTTACAGTATATTTTACAATACAAAAATTTATGGTTAGATGCTAAAGCCAAAATTACTAATGTTGCTCCTATTGCCATGGCACTCTCCACTGCCTCTACAAACCATTGTTAATAAACTGAATATAGCCAGCGTCACCAGATATCTCACAAGCAATAAGTTGTTCTTTTGGAGTGGGTTTTCTGTGGATCTATGCTATTTGATGATCACTAGTAACTCAAATAGAGTTATCTGAAATCCTCCCTTTCATCTTAAAAAAAAGCTACTCATGAAAAGCACGAATAGAAAACTGATTTCAGCCACAAGAAAAGAACTCGAATACCAGCTAAAAGTCAAAGAAGGTACTCTGCCGGATGATTGGTATGGGCATGTTTTTATTAACTCGCCGGCCGGGACGGTTAACTCAAATGGCTTGCCTTATCCCAAGGGGTCAAGTGAACAGGGCAGTCCCATTATGAACGGGGATGGGTATGTATTTCGATTTGATTTAGAACCCGATCGCGTCAAAGTAAAAACGGCCTTGATGAAGCCCCCTTGTTATTACGCAGATGAGGCGACTAAACATGGAAATCCCAATGGATACGACAAACTCCTTTTCGCATTTAACAATTGCGGGCTAAGCAGATTATCCCTGGCATTGGGCGCGAGAAATGAGTTAAATACAGCCATTAGTCCCATAAAGTTTAAGGGCGACCAGTACGCTCGGATGATTGCATGTTATGATGCCGGTAAACCGTGGGAATTTGACCCGGCTTCACTAAAGCTGAGAACAGCGATTGGCAACAACAACGAATATGTGTATGCTACTCCGGAAAAAGTATTCCCTTTTCCGGTAATTCAAACCACCGCTCACCCCGTGTTTGATCCCAGAACTCAGGAGTTGTTTATCGTGAACTTTTACCACTCATTGCATCAAAATAAAGCGTACGAAGCGGCTATAAAAATACTGGAACACGATGTCCATAAATCGGAAGACTTTTTAGAGGATTTAGTTAAAGACTCTTGGCATAAATTATCACATACTCACATTATCAAGGAGATTGATCATTTGTTGGGCATTCATACCGACACGAATGATCACAAGCATCACAGCTTGAAATGGTTAAAGAATATGATTCATGTTCACCATAAAACCGAGAAAGACAGCACTAAAGACTCCAATGATGTTTTTATCCTAAGGCATACCGGCCAAGAAGGACCGATGGATAAATGGAAGGTGGTAGATGAAAACAATCAAGAAATAAATATTGAGCAATGCATGCATCAAGTCGCTTTCACCGAAGACTACTTGATTTTGGCTGATGCGACCTTTAAGGTTTCACTGGACTTGATGTTTAACAACCCATTCAAAAGTAAAAGATTAAATTCCTGGTTGAGGGTTTTGCTAACCAAAAAGCAGCTTCCCTATTTGAAACTCTATTTGATAAAAAGAAGCGAATTAGACCCCAATTCCAGTACGGTAACCGCAAAAGCATTGCCCCAACCTATACCGTTAGAGGCGGTTCACTTCTCTGCAGACTACCTCAACCCAAAGGGTGAAATAACCCTTCATTTGGCCCACAATAGCGCAGCTTGTCTGGCAGAATGGGTCAGGGAATATGACTATTTGGCGTATGACCACAAAAAAAAGGTGGAGCCCGAAGTTATTGGTCTGATTTCTGTAGGTTGTATGGATATTGGAAGAATCGGCAAGGTCGTGGTGGATGCGAAAAGTGGAGATTTAGTCTCTCAGGACTACATCATGGAGAAGGGAAACACAAAAAACACGGACCAAATTGGCGTCCACACCTGGGGCGTGGGGCTTTACACTTACAGAGGGATCGTTGAGGCAGGTGAAATTCCGGATAGCATTGAATACAATTACTGGTCGAGCTATGGTTTAGATCCAAGACTACACACAAAATTTATTTTCGACCTTTACTACCAGTACAAAAACAGAGTAATTGACCAATCAGAGATGCTCAAATTGAATAAGGAGGGCGTACCTTTTGTTTTGTCCAGACAAAACGTGAGCACCATGGAACTGGAAGATTATTTCCAATTCAGTAAAAATGTGATTTTAAAGTCGGTTCAATTTGTCCCACGGACAAAAGATGCTCCCCGGGTGACAGACCACAAGCAAAAAGATGGTTACATTTTCACCTCGGTACTGGTGAATTATCCGGAGAATAATGAAGACAACTACCAATGTGAAATTTGGGTATTTAAAGCCTGGGATCTAGCATCCGGGCCAGTGTGCACACTCCATCACCCGGATTTGGATTATGCGTTTACTCTGCATTCCGTATGGGTGGATAAGGTGGGGAAAAATGATGAGAATCCTTATTATATCGACCCGAAAGATGATTACAACCCTTTGATTCAGAATTTATACATAAAGGAAAGGAGAAAAGAAGTACAGGACTTATTCGATAAGCATGTGTATCCAAATTTCCAGTCTCCAGAAGCCTAAAGGCCACGTTTAATTATTAACCATGAAAGTTGCTTCATACCACCTTGAGGAACAAATATCCAGGACTGAAAAAACCAGCGTGTACATTGCTCGCAGGGATGGGGTGGGTGATAAGCGATTTATCGTAAAAAAAGCCAACAATTCCTCCCCGGCGGAAAACTCGGAAATCTTGCTGCGCAATGAGCTCGAAATTTCCAAAACGCTTTACGAAGTTGATCAACTCAGCGAGTACTTCGAATCTGAAGGGCAGAAATACTTTGCCAGAATCTTTTTTGAGGGATCAACGCTGAAAGAATGGGTTGTAACAGTAAATCCCGGTATTTCTGACAGAATAAAGTACTGCAAACTCATTGCAGAAAAACTGAGCTACCTGCACGGTAAAAACCTAATTCACAAAGACTTGAGCCCGTCAAATATCGTGGTCGATACTGAAAATGAGACCGTTTCTATCATAGATCTTGACCTTTCCTCCCGACTGGATCAAAAGTCCTATTTTCTAGAGACTACGCAAAAATTGGAGGGTACCATACCCTATATTTCTCCTGAGCAAACAGGGAGAATGAACCGTTCGGTTGATTACAGATCTGATTTGTACGCCTTTGGGGTTATCATGTTTGAATTATTTGCCGGGGCACTTCCTTTTGGGAGCAAAGAACCCCTGGAGATCATCCATGGACATTTATCGAAAAAACCGGAGAATTTGCAGGTATTCAATGCCGAAATACCGGAAATGATCGATGCGATAGTGCAAAAATTGATGAGTAAAAATGCTGAGGACCGCTATCAATCTGCCGTGGGTCTTTCCGCAGATTTGGAAAAGTGTTTAGTGCAGTTTTTTACATCCGGAAAAATAAAACCTTTTCCGTTGGCTTCTACAGATAAGCCACTGCATTTTCAAATTCCCGAAAAACTTTACGGCAGAGAAAGGGAAATGGCCAACTTGCTCAATGTATTCGAAAAAGTGTCGGCAGGTAAAAAAATGCTGGTATCCGTGAGCGGGTACTCCGGTGTGGGAAAATCCAAGTTAGTCAAAAACCTGAACATTCCCATTACCTTGAAAAAGGGCTTCTTTATTTCAGGCAAATTCAACTTAATTCAAAGGAATACCCCATATATCGCATGGATTCAGGCCTTTCAAGAGTTTTCCGAAATCCTGTTTTCCGAGGATCGCGAAGAAATTGAGAAGTGGAAAAAACGAATTTTAGATGCCATGGGTGAATCCGCCGGGGTGATTACCCAATTGGTGCCAGGCTTAAAAAAAATCCTCGGCACCCAATCCCTAATGGAGGATTTGACGGCCAATGAGGACCAAAATCGCTTCAATTACGCCCTTCGCCAGTTTGTAAAAGCGATCAGTACAAAAGAACACCCCCTGGTAATCTTCCTGGATGATTTTCAGTGGGCCGACGCTGCATCCCTTGGTTTATTAAAAACCATTTTGACCGAACCCGGCCTGGGACACCTCCTCATCATTGCAGCTTTCAGAGACAACGAGGTCGATGCCAATCATCCTTTTATGATCTGCCTGGAAAGTTCTTATAACGAGTGGCTCAAAGTAAATGCAACCGATGTCACTATGGCCTATGCACCGGATGAAAAACTCATAGAGCCCATTAGTGTCCAAAATTTATACCGGGACGATTTGACAGCATTGATAAAAGATACTTTCAGGAGTGACCAAGTAGACTATGACCCATTGATTGATTTAGTGCACAGCAAAACTCAAGGCAATCCGTTTTTTGTGCATCAGTTTTTAGAATCCCTGCACCATGACGGCTTAATTCAACTAACCCAAACAGAAGGGAGGTTACATTGGAAGTTTGATTATGAGGGAATTGAAAAATCATCCATCACAGAAAATGTGGTCGATTTACTCAATCATCAAATAGAAAGATTGCCCGCAGATACCATAGACTTGCTCAAGACCGCTGCTTGCCTGGGCAATTCCTTTGAACTGCACGACCTGTCTGCCATAGTCAACAAGCCCGTTAAAGAGACGGAAAAAATATTATTCGAGGCGCTGAACTCCGATTACATTTTGCCTCAGGACTCGAACTACAAGTTTGTAGAAAGCTATGATCACCAATCCGATAAGAGCATCTTCTTCAAATTCTCACATGATCGAGTGGCCCAAACTTTTTATTTGGTGCTCTCAAAAGAAGAAAAAGAAAAGACCCATGCGCTCGCCTTTGATTTGCAATATCCGACCCTTAAAAATGGGGAAGAGTTAACTGAAAAGGTCTTTGAAGTGGCGGGGCACTTACAAAATTCAGGAGGAAGAATAAACGACAGGCAAATTTTATCAGAGGTGTATTACTCGGCCGGATTAAAAGCCAAGAGTTCCTCGGCCTATTCACTGGCCTACGAATATTTTGAAAAAGTCAGGTCGCTGTACCCAGATGAAAAGGACTGGGAAGAAAACTATGAATTTTTAATACAACTCACTTCGGACACTGCGCAAAGTGCCTATTTGAGCCAACTGTATGATGAAACGGAGCGACTCATAAATATACTTTTAAAAAAGGCAAAACACAGGAAAGATTACGCTATGGGTATTGAGGTGTTGTTAGATGCCTTTTTTGTCCAGCAAAGATTCGAGGAGGCGGTGGAAATTGGATTAAAAACACTGGATAAATTTGGTTTTACGGTGTCCAAAAATCCCAATAAACTCCATGTAGCCTTTGAGTTTATCAAAACTAATTTTAAGATTGGCAAATTCGATCCGGATGACCTATTGCAGCTCCCCAAATTAACGGACGATGAATTGATTCCCGCCATGCGATTAATGCCTTTACTCCTTCCTTCGGCATTTTTCTACAGCTCCAATTTGTTTGTCATTGTGTGTCTTAAACTGGCAGTTTTTACCATTAAAAATGGGATTTCTGCCTACACCTCGCAAAGCCTTGCCAATTATGCTTTCTTGCTCTGTGCTATTTCCGGCAATTATAAAAAAGGCATAAAATATTCAGATAACATCCTAAAATTACTGGAGCAGAAAGACTTGAGCCGATACAAGACAAGAACTAAATTCTCATCCTATTTCTTTGTAGAGCACATGAAAACCTGTGTTTACCATACCTTACCTCTCCTAAAAGATACCTTTAAAGAAGGACTGGAAAAAGGGGATTCAGATTACACGGCCTTTGTAGGCAATGCTTTTGTGCAAAACAGCTTTCTCACGGGATCCAATCTTTCCGATTTAAGCGTGGAAGTCAGACGACAGATTCAATACAACATTCAAGTCAAAAATTTAACCTCCAAGATTTTCAGCGATATCTACTACCAGTATATTGACTGTCTACAAGGCGAGGTAGAAGATGCGCCCCTTCTCTCCGGCAAATACTTTGCCGCCGATGAAGAAATTCCGAAGCTTCGTGCGATCAACAATAAAGGGGGATTAAACAACTACCATATCCACCAAACCCTTTTACATTTATTGTTTGGCGATTATAAAGAAGCTTCCGAAGAGGTTTTGATCGCTGAAAAATACAAGGAACTGATTATGGGCGTTCCCATGGGGAACTACTTACCGTTCCTGAAGGCAGTTTGCTTTTTTGCTTATTTCCTCGAAAACCCCAGGTCCAAAAAACGGGCACTTTCCGTTGTGAAAAAAGGGTATAAAAAAATGGATACGTTGGCCATACAATGTCAAGTCGATTTTGAGCACAAATCTGTTTTTACCCTTGCGATGAGGCAAGCCATCCGGGCAGATATGGGAGGCGCACTGAAGCAATTTCAAAAAGCAATAGATCTCATTGATCCCACTACCAACCGATTTGATCTGGCACTCTGTAATTATATTTTCGGGATCTATTGCCGATCCATGGGCATTGAGGACCTGGCTTATTTAAAAATTAGGGAAAGTAAAAATATATTTGAAAGTATGCAGGCCACTGCAGTGGTGGACTATCAATCTGCGATTCTTGAGAAGTTGAACCCAGTCAAAGAATCAATATTGACAAGCGACAATTCGGTTTCTGTCAGCAATTCAGTCAGCCACGAGGGCATCGACTTGTTCAGTGTTATAAAAAGCACCCATGTCATCTCCAGTGAATTTGAATTGAATGAACTGCTCAAAAAAATGCTGCCCTTGATCGTCGAGAATGCAGGTGCTGAAAAGGGGACTATCCTTTTGCTTCAGAATGATCGCATGTATGTCAAGGCCTTTGCAGACAATTCAGGAAAGGTGGTTATTCACAAAAAGTTGCCCGTAGAGGAATTTGATATTTCCGTTCCTATATTAAACTTTACTTCCAATACCGGCCAAGCTGTGATATTAGAACACGCTCATATGACCGGTAGGTTTGTGAACGATGAATACATCAGCAAAAACAAAGTTCGATCACTGCTATGTATGGCAATAACTCACAAAAACAAACACACCGGCTTAATTTATTTGGAAAACAACCTAATATCGGGGGCTTTCAATCAAAATAGGATGCAGGTATTGAATATTTTGGCTACACAAGCTTCCATCTCTATTGAGAATGCTCGGTACTTCAGCCATATTAATCAATTGAATATCGCCTATGAAAGGTTTGTGCCCAAATCATTTTTGAGTTACTTAAACAAAGACAGTATTCTTAATATTCGGGTTGGCGATCAGGTAAAAAAGGAAATGGGCGTCTTGTTTGCCGATATTAGAAACTTTACCGGTATGTCGGAAAAATTGAACTCCGAGGAGGTGTTTAATTTACTCAATGAAATCTGGGGACTCCTCAATCCCATTATAGATAAATACAATGGGATTATCGACAAATATATTGGCGATGCCATCATGGTCCTGTTTCCTGAAAAGGGGCCTAATGCCATACGCGCTGCGGTCGAGATGCAAAGCTTTTTGAAAGACTTCAATCAATTGCGGCACCAAAATGATAAATTTCCGATCAAAATGGGGATTGGTATCAACTCAGGCAGCCTCAATTTGGGTACTTTGGGATCAGATAATCGCCTGAACACTACGGTGATTGGCGACACTGTCAACATTGCATCGCGTTTGGAAGTACTGTCGAAAAAATTAGGCGCCCAAATCTTATTTACTTCGAATGTGTTGGACAAAACAGCAAGCGCCATAAACTATCGAAATCTGGGTCAAATTCCTCTAAAAGGCAAAGAGCACGGGGTTACTATAATGGAAGAGTATGCTTCACATCCACTCAATTACAAAAAGAAAATAGAGGATAATCTGCCATTGTTCAATCAAATTATTCAGTCCCGTGATAACGGCCAATTGGATGAATGCCGATCACTGATAAAGACCTATCAAATGGAATTTCCCGAGGATGGGGTTGTAAATTTTATTGATTCAGAGTTGGGGGCATAGCAGGATAGGTTTTTGGGGCCTACCCCATCGCCGCCTCTGGTCGGCGATGGGGTCGCTACGCTTCGCCACTCGTTCCGTACTACTCCTCCATCCTCGAGATCGCTTGCAGCGACCCTCGGGATTCCGGAGCGTCACTCGGTCCTTCTCCGCCAGCCGGCGGATCGGACCCCGGGCCGACGCAGCGGCCCGGGCGGCTGCGCATCGCTAGTCCGGCCTTCGCGCCGGACAAAGAATACGGCGATTCGACTGTCGACCTGTGACACCAAGACTGTGGTCGGTGCGGTGCCTGTGACTGCTCACAACGACGCATCGCAGTGGCCCAGCGCGCGGAGCGCAAGAGCGCCAGGGATGGTAGGGGCCATCCGCCAGCGGATGGGTACCCAACTCGTTGGGTACGGAACCCCCGCACAGCCCGGTCCCATCGCCAATTTATTGGGGATGGGAGGCGCCCAAAAACATAAAATAAATCTAACGCCTTTCGTATTCTAAAAATCGATGAGAAAGGGTGTTTTTTTCATCCACGACACCTTCGCGTTCACTGGTGCAAACCCACTCTTCATCGGAGAGGCCGGGAAAATAGACATCCCCCTGGGCTTCAGCGTCTACCCTTGTCAGGTACACTTTGTCCCACAATTCCTGGCTCTGGGCGTAAATTTGTCCGCCACCAGCAATAAAGACTTCTGTTTCGCCGGCATCGTGCGCGAACTGAAGGGCTTCGGGGATGGAGTGGGCGATCTGACAACCGGTCACGATAAAATAGGGATCCCGCGTCAGGATAATGGTATGCCGCTTGGGTAAGGGGCGGCCTATGGAGTCGAAGGTTTTGCGCCCCATGATCAAGTGGTGATGCAGGGTGGTGCGCTTAAAGAATTTGAGGTCGGCCGGGAGGTGCCAGGGAATGCCACCCTGGTCCCCGATAAGGCCTTTTTTATCTGTCGCTACAATTGCGGATACGATCATATTTTACAAATTGGGGGTGAGTTGAGCCTGAAGCATGCGGTCCTCTATCCATTTTTTGCCGGGAGAGATGCTGTCAGTCAAATATTTTTCTATCATTAATCCTGCGATGGGGGCGGCGTAGGTGCTACCATATCCACCATTCTCTACAAATACGGCAATGGCTATTTCCGGCTGCTCTTTTGGTGCGAAGGCAAAAAACACGGAATGGTCCTTACCGTGGGGATTTTCGGAGGTGCCCGTTTTTCCACAGACTTCGATCTTGGGAATATAGGCTAGTCTGGCGGTGCCAAAGTCCACGGCGCGCTGCATTCCCTCGATCACGGGAGGGAAATAAGATGTATCCAGGCCGCTTTGTTTTTTCTCCCGACTATGTGTATAGCCTTTTTCTCTAGACGACTCTATGGATCGAACTAAATGAGGGGGAATAAAATGCCCACGGTTGGCGATAAGGGCGGCCAGATTAGCCATTTGCAGTGGAGTGAGTTGTATTTCTCCCTGACCGATGCCATTCGAAACGATATAGGTCGATCGCCAGTCGGCCTGTTGAAAGGAGTACATGCGATCGTAGAAGTCTGCATCGGGTAGTAAGCCGGGGGATTCGCCGGCAATATCAATGCCCAGCGGTGCACCCAGACCCATTCGGGACAGAATTTCATTGAGCTGCTTCAGCCCCTGTTTGGGCTTTTGGCTACCGAACTTATCCACCATTTTGCGATAGAGATCGTAAAAGTAAGAGTTGCAAGACTTTTGGATCGCTGACACCATATTATGGGTTCCGGGGCCGGCATGACATCCCCAACGCGCATTGCCGTAGTAATAGGCTCCTTCGCAGCGATAGTATTCACCGGGGGTAATGACTCCCATTTGCTGCCCCGCCAATGCGTAAACGGGTTTCATGAGGGAACCGGCCGGGTAGTTAGCACTGACAGCGCGATTAAAAAACGGCTGTAAGCTATCTCTGATTAAAGTGCGAAAGGCATCTGAGCGATTGCGGTTAAGGGCTAATAGATCCGGGTCGTAATTCGGAGCACTAGCCATACATAAGATTTCTCCCGTTTTGGGCTCAATAGCGACTATGCTTCCGGTTTTTCCCCTGAGAAGTTGCTCTGCATAGGCCTGCAATTCCTGGTCCAGGGTCAGATAGAGGTCATCGCCGGAAACGGCGGTGGTATCGAGTCTGCCATTGTCGAAAGGGCCCATGTTTTTACCCCATTTGTCCTTGAGCACATACCGCATGCCTTTGGATCCTCTCAGCCGATCTTCATAGGCTTTCTCCAGGCCGTACTTGCCAATAATATCTCCCCGTCGATACACTCCTGATTCCTTTTGCAGACTTTGGTTATCGACTTCACTAATAAAGCCAAGAACCTGTGCGCCGTGATTGGTATTATAGCCCCGGGTGTTTCGCATAACAGCATGAAATCCGGGGAATTTATGTTGGTGCTCTGCAAAGTGGGCGTATTGCCGGGGACTTACCTTTGAAAGCAGTGTAAAAGGAGCGTGGCGTGCGTAGCGGGGCGAGGCCCAGTCTTTATCGAGTTCCTCCAGCAATTGAGAGCGGGACATATCGAGTAATTCACACAGTAAGGCCGTATCCATTTCGGGATCAACTTGGCGCACAGTCACTTCAATATCGTAAATGGGGTCATTGAAAACGAGCAAATTCCCTTCCCGGTCGAACATCAGGCCGCGCGAGGGTTGCAGCCATTGCTTGCTTATGGTTGCAGAACTGGCCTCTTTCCGAAAAGTGGCGTCCATGAGTTGAAGGTCTGCTACTTTATACAGTAAGAGCAAACCACCCAGGAGAAAAAAGCCCCAGATGATTCTAATGTTGAATTGTTGTTCTCTTTTGAAGCCCATAATTTACGACCGATGAAAAAATAAAAATTGAACAATGAGTAAACAAAACCAGGAAAAACCCGTAGTGAATATCGTTTTTGCCCAGAAGGAAAAAAAGATCTGAAAGGAAAAAAGATCAAAGAGATGAAACCAAAAACTGTGAATGCCGAGACAAACGGCATAATAAATAGCCACCCAGCCCAGGTCTTGATCCGCGAGAATGGGCATATCAGAAATCTGATATCCCATGCGAGGCTCTATAAAGTTGAGCACATATCTTCGAAAAAAGGCCATTGCCGTCAGGGCGCCGGCATGTACGCCCGGACTCATGTAAATGAAATCTATGCAGATGCCCATCAAGAATCCTAATAAAAGCACGCCTTCTGTGCGCATGCGGATAGGCAAACTCAATATAAACAAGGGGTAAATAAACACCTGAGCATAAACAACCCCATCCCATCCCAGACTCATCCGGCGGAAGACCAAGGCCTGCAAAAGGAGAAGGAAAAGGAACAATACGATGCGTCCGAGCTTAGTCCTGACCATAATCACTCTCTTGCATGATGGATAATACTTCGTCTTGGTTTTTGTTCTCCACCCAGTAGACTTGCCTCAAGCTAGGAAAGTCAACAAAAAGGTCTACAACAATATAGTAAAAGTTACTCCCTTGCGGTACATCAAAATCTCGAATCGTCCCGATGAGTTCCCCCGGCGGAAATACGGTGGAATATCCACTGGAAACCAAGGTGTCTCCAACTGTAAATTGTGCGTGCTTTGGCACGCCCTCTAATTGTGCTCTTTGCACATGACGTCCATCCCAGGTAAGTTGTCCAAAATAATCAGATCCACTGATCATCGCGCTCACAGCAGATTGGACATTAATGATCGGAAGTACGCTGCAATACTGTCCCGTACAATAATCGGTCTGACCTATAATTCCACGGTCGCAGAGGATGGCCATGCCTTCCTTTAAGCCCTGGTTCCTGCCCGCATTAATGATTAGGTGATTATACCTCGATGATACCTGATTGCGAATGATATCTGCCGAGTGATAGACAAAGCAGGGCTTAGCAGATAAGGAATCTTCGAGCATGGCATCGGTGCTTCCCTCCCGGCGGACTTGGCGCAGTCTGGTTTTTAGCTCGGCATTTCTCTGATGAATCTCATCAATCTCCTCTTTGAGTTGAAAGTACTGAGCCCAGCTTTGGTATTTATTTTCTATGGCTGAAGAGAACAATAGAGAGGTATGATTAAAAATGTTTCTTTGCCGCTCATTGAATTGAACGATCAAATACAGGCAGAACAATTGAAGAGCGATAAATAAAAGAACCGTTCCGAAGTGACCCAAGAACTCATCCCATCGTCGCATACATCAATTCAACTTCGAGGTTTAAATGCTTTTTCTATCAATCAAAAAGCTGAAGCGGTGAGTATTTTTCAAAGCTAATCCCGTTCCGCGAACAACAGCTCTCAAGGGATCATCTGCAATATGAACCGGAAGTTTTGTTTTTTTAGAGATGCGAATATCCAATCCTCTCAACAGGGCGCCTCCCCCAGTCAGATACATTCCTTTTTCGTATAAATCGCTTGACAACATGGGGGGTGTTTCCTCTAATGTCTTGAGAATAGCTTCTTCAATTTTGCTAATGGACTTATCCAGCGCTTCGGCGACCTCCTCATAACCAATGGTAATTTGTTTAGGGATGCCCGTCATCAGGTCCCGACCGCTCACCGCGTATTCCTTTGGAGGATTTTCTAGGTCTTTTATGGCAGCGCCTACATGAATTTTTATTTGCTCTGCGGTGCGCTCGCCAATCAACATATTGTATTGGCGCTTGATGTAATCGGTAATGTCTTCGGTGAAATCATCTCCTGCGGTTCGAATGGATTGATCACAGACGATCCCCGAGTGAGAAATTACGGCAATTTCGGTGGTTCCTCCTCCAATATCAATAATCATGTTGCCATCGGGCTGCTCAACGTCCAGACCAATCCCCAGAGCAGCTGCCATGGGCTCGTGAATGAGGTAGGTCTCTTTGGAATCCACGTGGTCTGCGGAATCAAAAACAGCTCGTTTCTCTACTTCGGTGATTCCTGAGGGAATGCATATGACCATTTTCATATGTGTAAAAAACCGACGACGTTGACCAATCATGTTGATTAACCCTTCGATTAGGCTTTCTGCCGCCTGGAAGTCTGCGATAACCCCGTCCTTTAAAGGGCGAACCGTTCGTATATTGTTATGGGTCTTTTCGTGCATTTGCATGGCACGGTGCCCGACGGCAATCGTCTCTCCGGTTTTCCGGTCAATCGCCACAATTGAAGGCTCATCAATAATGATTTCTCCATCTTGAATGATGAGCGTATTGGCCGTCCCTAAATCGATTGCCAATTCTTGCGTAAACAAACTAAATAGCTTCATGCCGTTTTCTGCTTCTATGAAAAGACCTCTTGGGGTCGTTTTACTATAACCTTTATTCAAACAAACTCAAACTGAGCTTATTAGACCCACAAAGATACATAATCTAAGTCATAAACAAGACAGGAAGTCAACTCCTCTGGTCTTTTTTTCTGAAATTGTTAAACTTTTATACAAGGGGGGGTGAGAATGATTATCAACTGCTCTCTCAGCTCGATAATCTATGCACTCTCGGGTGCGAACTATTTTTGTCTCCTTGGCTCCTGATTCACTCCTCTTTTGCGGCATTCGGTTCTAAAATTCTACTGATTCTGCAAAGCCTGATTCAGATAAAAAATGAGCAAACCCTCTCGAGCCATAGCTCTTTTCCCCGCTATCCCGCCACGACGATATAGGCGTTTTCTGGCGCATAATACTTCTGTGCCAACAACTGAATGCGTTCGACGTCGAAGGCTTTCACTGCTGACATGACCGCTTCATAAGTCCCAGCCTGGGATCGTTCGACTCTGTCATTCTTTATCAGCTCGATTTGCTGAAATGCCCCATCAAAAAACTCCAGACTTAGCCCCGTCATGTAATTCTGCACCATTTGCCGCTCAGGAGGAGAAATGGGTTGGTCAACTAATTCCTGCAAACAGTCGCGAATTAAATCTATAGCGCGGGCTGTGTTTGCGGTGGCTACTTCTGTTCCTATCATCCAGTAATCTGCGAATCTCATGGACTCTAAATGAGAAAAAGCGTGATAGCTCATTCCGCCTTGATCCCTAATTTTTCTCATGAGTCGAGAGCCAAAAAACCCGCCCAGTAATGTCTGTAACAATTGCAGCTGAGCAGACTCTTCCAAAGAGTCCGGGGAAATATATCGCCCCATGCGAATAGATACTTGTTGTCGCCCCATTGGGCTGATGTACTCCATGCCCGGAGCAGTTAGTGGGATTGCCGGCACGATGGCTTCAGGTGGCGTTGCGGATGGAGCCTTCTCTATTTCTTCCACGAATCGATCCACCATACCTTCACTCAATCCTCCCGACAGCAAATAGGCGCCCTGCTGCACTTGCATGACCTTTTCTCTGTACTTGACTATGTCATCAATAGAAAGTGCGCTATACGTTTTCAGAGAAGCATTATATCCGTAGGGATGTTCACGACCGAAAAGTCGCTCTGTTAGGTGCTTATATGCCACGACTTCGTGAATAGTGGCATCAGCCTGCAAGCGGTGTTTCTGTCGATTTTGGAACTGTTTCCAGCTTTTTGGTGTATAAACAGCCGACTCAATCAGGTGAAAAAACATGGGCATAAGTTCAAAAAAACGCATACTGGGACCGGACAAGGCAATGGAAATAAAGTCCGCACTCAGTTGGACGCTCAATTGTCCACCCCGGGACTCAACAAATTCCGAAATTTCAGCATCCCCCTTTTCTGCTGTTCCCACTTTTAACATCCCTGCCAAAGCTTTTGATAGTCCAGGTTTCGACTCATAGGGTCTGCCGGCGGGAAAGACTCCTTCTATTTTAAACACTTCCCAATCCGGTGCGTCTTTAATAAACAGACGAGCTCCACCACTACAATCTCGTTGGCCGAATTCCGGGAAAGGACGAATTCGAATCGATTGAATAGAAGGTAGATCAATAGTCATAAGTTGGATTATTTGTTTTTACTCTCAGCAATCGGGTGAAATGAGCAGACTAACAACAAAATTAGAAAGTTCCTTGAAAAGGTAGAACTTTAGTGCATTAGACTTATATTTGTAGGTGCAATAACAATATAGAAAATATGAATTTTACCGTATCCTCTTCATTTCTCTTAGACCATTTACAAAAAGCCAATGGTGCTATTGACTCCAATCCGACGATGGCGATTTTGGAGGATTTTAAGTTTGACGTCAAAGATGGTCAATTGGAAGTTCGCGGAACGGATTTAACGACATCTGTTACGACGAGACTGGAAGTCCAGCACGAAGGAGAGTTTAGTTGTATTGTCCCGGCCAAAATATTAGTTGACACCTTAAAGGCCACTCCGGAACAGCCCATTGAGTTTCAATACGACGAAGATCAACACCAGGTGACTGTAACCAACTCCATGGGTAAATATCATATGGCGGCGCGCTCCGTAAGCGAATACCCTAACTTACCCGTCGTTGATCAGGCACAAAGCATTCGCTTAGATTCGGAGGTATTGCTCGAGGGATTTAGCAAAACTGTTTTTGCCACTTCCAATGACCAGGCCCGACGACCCATGATGGGGATTAATGTCATCATTGAGGACGGAAAAATGATTTTTGCAGCCACTGATGCGCACAAACTCGTGGAGTTCGTTTATGAAAATGAAGATGTTCAAGGCAGCGGCCAATTTATTTTGCCAAAGAAAGGGGTCAATCTCCTGCGTTCCATCCTAAAAAGTGGAGAAGAGGTCGATTTTCATTTCAATGTCCAACACGCCTTCTTTCACTTTGACAATACAGAAGTCGCCTGCAAACTCATCGAAGCGGATTATCCCGATTATAAGAATATAATTCCCAAGGATAATGCAATTGAATTAAGTATCAACAAGAGTGACTTCTTACAGTCTCTGAAGCGGATTTCTATTTTTGCCAACAAGTCCACGCATCAGGTGATGCTACAACTCAATGAGGACAGCTTGACAATAAGTGCAAAAGATATTGATTACTCCAATGACGCCAAGGAGCAGTTGGCTTGTTTTTACAAAAACGAGCCCATGGAAATAGCCTTCAACGCTCGATTCTTGTTAGAAATGGTTTCCGTTCTGGATTCAGATGAAGTCGTTTTTAAAATAAACAGCCCGAATCGAGCCGTATTAATTTTACCATCAGAAAACAAGGAGCAGCAAGTGCTGACGATGCTGATCATGCCGGTCATGATATAAAGCCTCCCGGTACTCAAAGCATTGAGTTACGATTACAATAATACCCCAGAATTGAACACTTAAGACTATGAAACACATTGTCACCCTATTGAGCAGTATCCTTCTAATTACAGCTTTCGGTGCCTGCAAGAGTACCCAAACTCAAACAGATATAGCGAAAGAGGAAAACATAGAAGTCCGGGAACTCGACACCCTGACCGTATCCACCTCAAAGAAAGAGGAAGTGCCCAACGAGGCCTACCCCAAAGAAGTCTATCGAGCCAGCAGCCCGAGGATTATAGATATCATCCACACAAAACTAGATTTGGGATTTGACTTTCAGGGGGAGCGCGTGTTGGGAGAAGCCTGGATCGATTTCACCCCGATCTTTGACCCGGTGACTTCTTTTGAGCTGGATGCCCAATATTTTGATATTCACTCAATTTCAACGGGACAGGGACGAGAAGTAGAATATTATTACCAGGATAGCCTGCGCATCATTATTGATTGGCCCGAGGTGCTGGAACGCAACGATACCGCACAAATCTATATAGACTACACCGCCGTACCCGGTCGCAAGGCAGAAGGAGGCAGTAGCGCAATATCCTCAAACAGAGGACTCTTTTTTATCAATCCCCAGGGCACCGTTCCCAACAAGCCCACTCAAATCTGGACGCAGGGCGAAACTGAGCACAACTCAAATTGGTTTCCCACTCAGGATCAACCCAATGAACGCTGCACGCAGGAAATCACCCTCACCGTACCCATCAAATACAAGACGCTTTCTAATGGCATTCTCCTGAAGAGTGAGGTACTCAATGATAGCATGCGACGCGACCATTGGGCGCAGGATTTGCCCCATGCCCCTTATTTGTTTATGCTCGCCATTGGTGATTTTGCCATTGTTCAGGACAGCTGGGAAGATATCGATTTAGCCTATTATGTAGAACCGGAATACAAAGCGGACGCACCGCAAATTTTTGACCACACGCCTGAGATGCTCTCTTACTTTTCAGACCTTCTGAAATACAAATACCCCTGGCCAAAGTACGATCAGGTCATCGTGAGAGATTTTGTCTCCGGTGCAATGGAAAATACAGGAGCCGTTGTTTTTGGAGACTTCGTTCAGAAGCACCAATTAGATTTGCCGGGCAATGACAATGATTTTATCGTGGCGCACGAAATGTTCCACCATTGGTTTGGCGATCTCGTCACCTGCGAAAGCTGGTCCAACCTCACGATGAATGAGGGCTTCGCTAACTACTCCGAATATTTGTGGAAAGAGTATAAAGAGGGAAGAGATCAGGCAGACCATCACAGAAGTAATCAAATCGCGGGCTATTTAGCAGAAGCTCGGCAGAAAAAAAGACCTATTGTCGATTTTGAATACCTGCGCCCCGAGGATATGTTTGATGCCCACTCTTACAACAAAGGAGGGCTGGTCATGCATATGTTACGTCATTACCTGGGTACGGAGAAGTTCTTCGCCGGACTTAATTTATACCTCAAGCGACACGAATACAGCGCAGTGGAAACTCACCACCTCCGTCTCGCAATGGAAGATATAAGTGGCGAGGATCTCAATTGGTTCTTCAATCAGTGGTTTTACGAGGCCGGACACCCTCAATTAGATATTCGTCAGGACTTCACCGACGGTCAGCTCACACTCATAGTTGAGCAGACGCAAAATACCGAGAAAGAACCGGCGATCTTTACTCTTCCCACTTCAGTTGACATCTACGACGCACAGGGGAAAAAGCAAAACTTTGAAATCACCATCGACCAACGGCAATCCACTTTTGTCTTTGAGATGGAAGAGGAGCCCTCACTCGTTATTTTTGATCCCCGGGATATCCTTTTAGCTGAAGTTCAAGATAGCAAGAGCCATGAACAATATGCTCTACAATACCAGATGTCCTCTACTTTCAGACATCGAGTAAAGGCATTGAAAGAGTTAAAATCAGCGCCAAAGGACATCAAAGAGCCTATTGTAAACGAAGCGCTCAGCGATGCCCACTGGTCGATTCGTCGGGAAGGCTTGCTCGCTTTGACACAACCCGTTACTATCGACCATCTCAATACTGTCCGGCGCTTAGCCGTGCAGGATCCGGCGGTACAGGTGCGAGTCGCTGCTCTCAATGTGCTAAAAAAATTAAGCGATAATCAGCAGGAGTTGGCCGGTGTATTTCAAGCACGTATCGACGCTAAAGAAGCCGGATTAGAAATGGGAGCGGCTTTGGAACTCTGGTATGCAATTGATTCCGCAGCAGCATTGGCATACGCGCAACAATTAGAATCGGTGAAAAGCGAACTCGTTGAAAGAAGCATTGCTAAAGTATATGCTGAAACGGGCAATCCCAAATTTATTGGCTTTTACGATCGCCTGTTGCCCAAGCAAAGTGGATTCACCTCTTTTCCTTTTTTTAATGCCTATTCGAAAATGATCGCCCAATTGGAAGGAGATGCACTGATGAAACGGATTCTCGCTTTGCAAGCCATCGGTGGAAATGCGAGTACTGGCAGGTTTACGAGATATGCAGCGACTAAGGCCATCTCAGATACCCGAAAAGAATTAGCTCAAAATGAGGCACCGCAAAGCACCCTGGATGAAATCCAATCGATTCTAAAAGATATTATCTCCAATGAATCATCACCACGCTTGAAAGCGATGTACTCTAACTTTTAATTGCACGAAACCTTAACTCATTAAACGCTCCTGGGGCTAAGGATCAGCACACAGATCTGGTTCCTTTACTAGACCTCGACGCTAAACTCAGTAAAGGCTCTGCCCAGTGCATTATATTCCCCTCGACTGAGTTCCTGGCGTAATGGTCGAAGTTTAAAAATATGTTTTTATCTTTTTTTAGGGCGCCTCCCATCCCCAACTTGGGGATGGGACCGGGCTGTGCGGGGGTTCCGTACCCAACGAGTTGGGTACCCATCCGCCAAAGACGGATGGCCCCTACCATCCCTGGCGCTCTTGCGCTCCGCGCGCTAGGACCTTTTTCTTCCCAAGCTATCGTAGGATCAGACCGGAGTCACTGCCTTCTCGATGAGAAATTGACAAATTTTTATATCGCAAGCAGATAGCAGAAAAGCGGAACTCTCGACTCTGCTAGAGACCTCAGTATCCTCCAATAGCAAATGTCCTTCACTTAATTGCCGACTCTTCCAAAGGACTGTTGGCAGACTGGAACAAAAAAGTGATTTATTGGTATGGCAGTCAACGTTTTCCGATTTTTTTCGTTATCTTCTACCATGGATCATGTAGGTGTATCATTATGGCACAATCAAATTGGACATATCACGGCGCTTCCGGACGCTCTTATCAAGTGGGCCTGTACCACGGAGATGACAGCGGTCATGTCATTATTTATTGCAATAACAATATTTTGACTATAGACTTCGGAGTCAATGAAGAAAAATCTTACTCTTTCTATTTAGAACAGGATTTATGTGAACTATCCCTCAATGAAACCGATGAGGGGTATGCGTACGATTTTAGCATAGCTGAAGCGGCCCCTACCCCTGAAGTCCGTTCTTCGGAAATTGCTCCACTGGATTATGTGTTCCTGGGCTTAGTCGGCTTGTTATTCTTCAGCATAATCTTTAGCTTTGCAGCAGCAATTACCTAGTTGTTCTGTACCTTTACCCCTGAATAATTACCACTATGAGTACACCCATCATTCGATATGTAGAGGCTTTGATTTTTGCAGCACCGCAGCCCATCAGCCGGTCTGATCTTCGAAAAGCATTAACCCATAGCATTTTTGATTCGATTCCATCGACGGATATAGACGATGCCGTAGATCACTTGCAAGAGCAGTACAGAGAAGAATCCTTTTCGTTTGAGCTTGTCGAAATGGGAGAAAAGTTACAGTTTTTGACAAAAGGGGCTTATCATCGGGTGATTGAAGACTATTTGAAACAATCCAAGGGAAAGCGACTTTCCAAGGCGGCACTTGAAACACTATCCATCATAGCCTATAAACAACCCATTGTTAAATCAGAAGTAGAGCAAATTCGCGGCGTCAACTGCGACTACACCATTCAGAAATTATTGGAAAAAGAGTTAGTTGAAATTGCCGGTCGAGACGATGGACCCGGTCGCCCCTTGCTCTATATAACTTCTGAGAAATTTATGGACTACTTTGGTTTGAAAAACATCAAAGACTTGCCACAAATCAAGGAATTTGAACAGCAAGAGGAGGAAATAGGGAAATTACAAGACATCGAAGAACAAATAAACTAAAAGACCATGAAATCAGATAATAGCGAAACTTTGGTCAATCGGGTAAAGAAAAGCCCGCTGGTTACACTCAATCTAGAGACCTACGACCCGGACTTCCCCGTCTCCGAATTAGACCTGAAGAACTTTTTATTTAAAGAATTACTCCTAAAAGAAAAAGATTTTCGTGCACAGGTGAAATCCATGGACTGGACGCCTTTTGCGGGGCACACGATCTGCGTGTACTGTTCCAATGATGCCATCGTACCGGTGTGGGCGTACATGCTCATCGCTGCGGAAGCCCCGGAGAGTGTCCGAGAGGTGTATTTTGGTAAGCGGGAACAGTTTTTGCAGTCCTATTATCGAAAACGGATTCAGGAAGAAGACTGGTCCAAATATAAAGACGGTTTGATCGTTATAAAAGGGTGTTCGGAGAAAGCCGTCCCTCACTCAGCTTATCTGGATCTCACAGCAGCGCTCAGGCCCTATGCGAGGAGTATAATGTTTGGAGAAGCTTGCTCTACCGTTCCGATCTACAAAAAGAAAAAGAAGTCACAATGAAACTGAAAATATTATCTCTAATTGCCCTCTTGACGGTGACTGTCATGTTTATTGCATTGACGGGATCTGACAAGCCAACGGTAAAACCAACGGAAAAGGAGAGCAAAAGTGAAAGCGCGAGTATTTTGCCCCAGCGCATTGCATCTGCCCAATTGAGCAAGACCTATTCCTTTGCCGGGGAAATCTTGCCCATGGACAACTTCGACGTCAGGGAACGTCTGGATCGTGAGTTGACGGTGAACTCTTACTATCATTCCAGCACCTTACTTTTACTTAAGCGCTCGCAGAGGTATTTTGATATTATAGAACCGATTCTCGAGGAGGAGGGCATCCCTTCTGATTTTAAATATCTTGCCGTAGCGGAAAGCGCCTTATCCAATGCGACTTCTCCTGCCGGAGCCAAAGGCTTTTGGCAGTTTATGACAGCGACCGGACGGGCCTATGGACTCGAAATAAATTCTTCTATCGACGAGCGCTTTCACCTGGAAAAGTCCACCCGCGCTGCCTGTCAATTGCTCAAGGACTATAAAGAGCGCTTTGGAACCTGGTCACTCGCCGCTATGGCCTACAATGGAGGAGAAACTCGCATTGCAAGAAATTTGGCAGACCAAAGAGCTGAGCACTTTTACGAACTCAATCTCAATGGTGAGACCATGCGTTACCTCTTCAGAATTGTCGCCCTCAAACACGTGCTTTCCCGGCCGGAAAGATTTGGTTATATGATAGAAGAGAAAGATTATTACCCCGCACTTCCCGTGTATAAAACCTTAGCAGTAGATACCACGATCGCAGATCTGGGCGCTTTTGCAGAACAACACAATATCAGTTATCGCAAGCTCAAGGTCTATAACCCCTGGTTACTCGACAGCTCCTTACCGAATCGGTCGAGAAGAAACTACAGTTTGAAGATTCCTTATTCCTCATAATACCCTAAGGGATGTAGGTCCATCCGAAGAAGGTTAAAGTGTTTCTAGATTAAAGTAATCCAAGGAGGAAGGTTAAAGTCAGGTTGAGGTTGAGGTTGAATTTGGCTATGAAGTAACCAAACAATAAATAGCGAATATTTCTTTGCGCCTTAGCGTGAAATAGTCAAAAGTCCGAGGTCAACGGTAAGGTTGAGGTTGAATATAACTATGAAGTAATCAAACAATAAATAGCGAATATTTCTTTGCGTCTTTGCGTGAAATAGTCAAAAGTCCGAGGTCAACGGTAAGGTTGAGGTTGAATATGACTATGAAGTAATCAAACAATAAATATCGAATATTTCTCTGCGTCTACCGCCAAGGCGCCATCAAGATTTGCGCATTAACGGTGAAAAATTCAAGGTTAAAAAGGGTAAAGTGATTTAAGGGTAAAGTTAACCAATGCGTTCGCAGCTCAGGGCTTGCGGAAATTAAAATCTTAACCTACAGCATACGCCTTTGTGTCCCAATTCCACAGGCCAGATTTATCATCAATATTAGCGACTAACACTAAAAGTTCATCTTGAAATTACTAAAAAATATATCTTCTTTGCACCTGCAGTGTCTCCTTTGTGGACTTTGTTTCTTAAATTAAATCTTGATTGAGACAAGGAGTAGATAAATGTTGAAGTATTTGTTTTCGGAATACCCTCTTCGTCTTCCGTTATGGTTGCTTTTGTTCCGCTACTGAATAACTACTCTCCGTTGGCTAATGACGATTCCTGAAGGTTTTCGAACTCTTAGTTGATAAATCCCAGAGGCTACTTTAGGTAAATAGAGCTGAGTCGGGGTCTCGCCACGATACAGTGGTATACGTCGTCCCTGCATACTAATGAGTTCCAATTCGACGGAGGTTGTCTGTAAATTGGAAGGCCAGGAGAAGAATAAGTATTCTCGCGCCGGAATTGGTGCAAGTTGCAACCCGCCTGCAGAGTCACCGACGACAAGCTGTTTTATGATGCTGAAGTCTTCCGCCCCGTCCAGGTCCACTTGACGGATCCTATATAAGTTAAGGCCAAAATTGGCCCGATGGTGAACATACTCATACTTTTTATGAAGTCCAGATGATCCTAAACTATCAAAACCCACAGCTTCACGACTCGATCCAAGACATTCCACTCCATTCCATCTGCACTATGGAGCACCTCGTAATAATCATGATTCTCTTCTCGTGCAACCGACCAACGAAGTAGAACAGCGGATTTATCGGAAAAAGAGTTGACGGAGAACCCGATCCATTGGACAGGAAGGATCTGACCGTTGTTCTCAAAGCCTTTCGTTGCAGCGGTTGGAGGTTCCCATGTTAATCCGTTAGGGCAGTTTGACCCTGTGCAGCTTCCCATTAGCTGTAAGGAATTTCCAGTGGGAGTAGTATTGGTTTCTCCAACTCCTATGTCTGTGCTAGTACTTCCGGCAGCGGGCCCATTCGAAGCCATGAAAAAACCTTCGTAGCTCAGGAACTCAATCAGGTTTCCTCCAAAGACTAAAGCAATCCCGTCTATTCCGTTTTTTAAACCGCCTTCAGATTGAGTACGGCTAGGGGTCCAGGTGTAAAAACTAAATCCGCCACTGGTACTACCTGGCACGAAGTTATTTAAGCTCAATGAGTTATAAAAATCAAGTGCGCCATCTCCATTATATAAATATACAGACATATCTGCTAGACTGCCTGTATAGGCCTCAGATATAGCAACCTCAACAAAGTTATTGTTATCACCACTTGTCTCATGATAATGCAGTTCATTGATGAAGGCAGTTGGAGCCGGCTCGAATTCATCATCTAAAATAACTACATTGTGAATATTCGGCGTAATGGGTATACCTGTAGTCGTATTTTCAGTCAGAGTTAGAAAAATTTCTTCATCCTCATAATCCGCGTCGGGATGAATATCTAATGAAACGTTTTGGATTTGATTTCCCGTAAATGTTAGCTCTGTCGTATTTAGCGTATAATCACCTGCTTCTGCAGTACCGCCAGTTACAGCAACATCCAATGTTACATCCTCCTCGTAATTCGTAAGTTCCACAGGGATATTTAAAGGTATCGTACTATTTGTTTCCATTACATCACTAATAATATTTACCCATCTAACATTGGGTCCAGTGAGTATACCTGTCAATTGCAAATTGTCCCAACCTAATAATTCTTGATTAGTTTCGTTATCAACGGTAATTTGGATATACATATCGCCACCTGTGCCTGAAACAGCCGTCGAAAAGGATTGAAGTGTAGGCGTGAGGACGGTCGAACCAAATGACATATTATTATTATTACCATTGGGTACACTAGCCTGAAACAATGTTTCTGCTACACCATCAATGAAGATTTCAACGGTAAAGACATCATCGGTTTCAAACGCATTACTTGCTGCTTTGGCATCAAAGGAAAATTCGAGTGAGTCATCACCGGAAATAGGAAAAACATCACTACGCCAAACCACTGGGCCGCCCACATTTTGAGCCTCGAAAACTTCAGGGGAAACTCTTCCTACGATAAAGAAATTTTGGCTGTTCTCAAAAATGCCGGAACTGATATCGATAGTCCACAAAACTCCAGAAGTATCAATAGGGTTATTCCCAAGCTCACCCTTACCATTTTCGCCAATAAAATTCTCTTCATATAAAATAACACGTTGTCCTAAAATGACCGACGTTGAGAGATTGAAAAAAACACAAATAAAAAAAATGAATATTCTTTTTGAGCAGAATGTCATGAGAGTAAAATGTTTAGATAAGTGCTGAAAAGCAATTTAACCTGCGATTTGATAAATCGTTTTTGGGGATTATTCAGAATAAAAGCAATTCAAACATAAAAATGTTGGACTTAAGATAAACAAAACATTATGAAAATCATAGTTTAAAGTTCAATTTTATAAATAAAGTTGAGAGCATATCACCTTTTATCAATTTTGTGCGTGACATAACTTTTGGATTTAAAAATCTCTGGTGATTTTATTTTCATTCCATCTGAGTCAAGCCGAGGCAGGCAATGATGGGGAGAAAGTTAAGAAATATAAATGGGGCAGGACTCCCCAACGCAGCATAGAATGCCAAACAGCCAACGACAAATACAAGATGTATTATGATTGTGTTTGGATGTTTTTCTTTCTTTACTCTTTCAAAACACCTTATCAAGGGAAAGCGGCCGAAGGCCGCAAGCGTGAGGTGCCCGGAGGGCGCTCCGCCGCAGGCGGTGCGGTACCCACCTTGGGTACGGAACTCCGGAGGGGACCGACCCCGAGCCGCCAGCTGTCTGGCGAGCGAGGGGGCACGCCCAAAAATAAACCTATAAAAGCCGAGAAAGAGGGAATCCCTAGTTCAATTGCTTAAATTTTTCTAACCCACACTGTAAAAAGGTCTTGAATTTTTCAACATCGGGTAGATAGGCCACGGGCTTATTGAGAATGGTGCCATCGGGAGCCATCAGGACGTAATAGGGTTGAGAATTTCGCTTGAAATGTATGCTTTGGAAGTCGCTCCACTTGTTCCCAATGGTTCGCTTGGTGCGACCATCAAAGGAGGAGACATAAGAACTGTCCAGCGCCGTGCGCTCGTCCACATAGAGGGAAACTAAAACGTACTTTTTATCGATGATATCGTACACGGCCTCATCGCCCCAGACGAGATCCTCCATTTTTCGGCAATTCACACAGCCGTGGCCGGTGAAATCCAACAAAATTGGCAAGTCTCTGGCCTTTGCGATTTCCAGTCCACTTTGAAAGTCTTTAATGCATTCCAGGTTCAAAGGGCATTCATTGGGATAAATATAGGAGTGTCCGGCAGGAGGTGCCAGACCGCTCAACAAAGCAGGAGTCACAAAGGCCTGATCTCTTTCGCTAAAGGTGAATCCCGTAGCGATATACGCCCCAATGAGCAGAAACAAAGTCCCCCATCCGGCACGCCATTTGGTCATCTTGGGCTTGGTGTAGTCCAGAGGGAATTTGACCCAGCCAAAAAAGTAGGCGGCGATACCCACTGCACACAGCAACCATACGGCGATGAACAACTCGTAGGGCAAGAATTTCCAACCCATGGTCAGATCTGCCACGGATAAGAATTTAAATGCTAAAGCGACTTCGGCAAAACCCAAAACGACTTTGACGGTGTTCATCCAGTTTCCGGACTGCGGCAAAGAATTGAGCCAGGAGGGGAAGGCCGCAAACAGGCCGAAAGGCAGGGCTAATGCAACGGAGAATCCCAGCATACCGACCAAGGGTCCGGCGGGTATAGCTCCGAAGATTGTGCCTCCACCCCCGGTTGCGGTTTCGACCAATAAGGTCCCTATAATAGGCCCGGTGCAAGAAAAGGAAACCAGGGATAAGGTGAACGCCATGAAAAAGATACCGATCAAACCGCCTTTATCGGCCGCGCGGTCAGCAGAATTGGCCCAGGAACTGGGTAAAGTGATCTCAAACAGTCCAAAAAAGGACAGCGCGAAGACGATGAAGAGGACAAAGAAGAAAATATTAAACCAGGCATTGGTCGACAGTAAATTCAAGGCGTCGGCGCCAAAAATACTCGTGACCAATAGACCTAAAGTAACGTAAATCAGAATGATAGAGAAGCCGTAAATCAGTGCGTTGCGAATGCCACTGGCCCGATCCTTAGAACTTTTGGTAAAAAAGCTCACGGTCAGGGGAATCATGGGAAATACGCAGGGCGTCAGCAATGCGACAAAGCCCCCGAGGAATCCGGCAAAGAAAATCCAGAAAAAGCTTTGGCTATTTTCATCCTCCTCTGAGGTGGTGTTTCCATCGTCCAAACAGTCGGAGCGCGCTTGGGAATAATCGAATTGGGCATAGGCTGGAGTGCCTTCGCCGCGGGTCGTGAAATTGCGTTCCTCCGTTTCCGGATTGTAGGCCACCATGGCGTCAAAATCAATAATAAAGGGAACGATGGTCGGAGGCAAACACTGTGTGCTGTCACAAGCCTGAAATTCTGCATAGCCTACTACCCGGGGCTCGGAAGATTGAATGGAAAGCTCTTGTTCTAAGCGAAAATCACCGGATACAGCAGTGAGTTCTAATGCAAAAAACGGATCATATGCCGTTTTTTTTTCCTCTGAAACTAAACGGCCTTTCCCCATTGTCTCTGCTCCTACAAGTGTATCAAAGAATAATTTTGTGATGATTGGACCATCGAAACCGTGATCGTGATCGCCATAAACCTTCCAACCTTCCTGAACCTCTGCGAATGCAGTAAACAAGTAATTCTCTCCATCTTCGCTGATATCAAACTGCCATTGCAAAGGGTCCTCCATCCCCATGTCGTCCCCTTCTCCAAAAGAAAAACTCATTTCTTCTTCATCTGCTGCTTCTGCTTCTTCTGCTTCTGCCTCTCCAGCTTCTCCATCCACCGCAATATCATCAGAAGTTTCCGTGGCGGACTCTACTTGCCCCATGTCTTTTCCTTCACAAACGGCCTTCTTATCGTAATCGGGGCCATCTATACTTTGAGATAAATCAATGCTAAATTCGTAATCAGTCGGTGGTAAACACTTCGTTTCATCGCAACACATCATCGTGACAAAGCCTTCGATGGGCGTATCCATCGGCTCGGATAATTTTACGCTATGGATGAATACGGCGCGATCAAAAAATTTCGTTAAGTCCATTTCAAAAACAGCGTCGTATTTGGTCTCAAGGCCACCGCATTCCTCGGCCATTGGGCTGGCAAAGGTCAAGTCTGTAGTTTCATAAGTAATCGAGCTGGGAAACGGACCCATGGCCTGATCTTCCTCACTCAATTTTTGGCTGTAGGTACTCCAGCCGGGCTCAATTTCAGCAATAAATATTAGGTCATAACTCAGCTCTCCGGTTTGGATGCTTTTTACCTCCAACTCAATCGGGTCAAACATCTGTGCTTCTACAGCAGATGTGCCCCCAAATACGAATGCGATCAGGAGTAAGAAATATTTCGTCATGTGCTATATTTTTTAAAGTAACGCCGTAATTTCCAGGCTTAGTGCGTTAGAATTTTGCTCAAATGTAAAAATCAGGCCTGTGCCAACAGGGACTCAAATAAAACTTTGCCGTCCTCACACCCTAAGAGCATTTCAGAAGCGCGCTCCGGGTGAGGCATCATACCAATGACATTACCCGCATCATTGCGAATCCCGGCGATGTGCTCCAAAGAACCATTGATATTGGACTCTTCGCTATGCGCTCCTTCGGCAGTGGAGTAAGTAAAAAGAATGTGACCGCGCTCGCGCAATCGCTCCAAATCAGTTGCCGATGCGTAATATCGGCCTTCGGCATGTGCCACCGGCATGCGAAGTACTTTTCCCTTAGTAGTTGCTCGGGTCAAAATAGAATCGCTGCTCTCCACTCTTAGATATACGTTCTTACTGATAAACTTTTGATCTCGATTGCGCAAAAGTACCCCGGGCAATAACCCCATTTCACATAAAATCTGAAAGCCATTGCAAATACCAAGGACGCAACCGCCGGCCTCTGCAAACGCACGTACAGCGCCTATAATAGGAGATTGGCTGGCAATCGCCCCTGCTCGCAAGTAATCGCCGTAGGAAAAACCACCGGGTAATACGATGCAGTCCTCAGGAGACCAGCCCTTCAGTTCGGTTTCTTTGTGCCAAATTTTCTCTACTTGTTGTCCCATGACCGTACCTAGAACATGCACCATGTCATCATCGCAATTAGATCCGGGAAAAACGACTACACCAAATTTCATAATTTTAGCCTCTATTGATTTGATCGCGAAGGTAAGGTTTTCCTTAAAAAAGGGGCTGATATTGCATGAAAAAGCTATAAGCAATTAATAACCACAAAAACAACTCGGCTGCCAGCGGATTTTTCATGTGATACAAGTTGTCCGTCAGGAGAATGGATAGCGGCCAAAGGATAATCAGAAGGTAGTGAAGGTCAAAAACACTCACGAAGAGTGTGCCCAAACAGCCAAAAAGAAAATAAACAAAGAGCAGACTCACTTTCCGCTGCGCAAAAATCTCTTTTTTCGCTTGATAAAATTGCAAATTGACTAAAGCAATGAGGCTAAACAGGACAAAAATGGAGCCGGAAATATATTCATTGCGCACCAAGTCCCAATCCTCAAAAACGCCGAAAATCTCTTGCTGCTCCCACTGCAGGAGCACAAATTCCTGGGCGTTCTCAAAAAAATACACGCTGAAAAAAGCCAAGACATAGGGTGTGATGAGCCCCCCTAAAAATTGCTGCGGCTCGGGAAAGCGCACACTTCCCATTGTCAACATCGCCAAAAACCCAAAAAGAGCTAGCCAGGAAACGGGGAAAAATATGAGCGAACTCAATGAGAAGAAAAAGCCGGCATTGAATAAATAAATCGCAGACCGCCGATTTTTATAGCATTTCATCAATTGACTCATGCCGGGCAAAATAAATAACAATGCCAAACTATTGGCTTGCAGCCCCATCAGTCCGGGATGAAGCGCAGTCCACAAAATCCATAACAGACCGGGCAAAATATTTACTTCATTATTCAAGCGATGAATAATGGATAATCGATTAATAAAAACCGCTTGAAAAAAGACAACGCCACCCGCCAATATCCAATGCCAAAAAGGCGATGGCGTAAAGTCATTCAATAGATAAAACCCCAGAATACCGCTATCGGTCGCCTCCACCTCTTGACCATAAATAAAAATGGAAGCGTGAAGGGTCAGCGCTATGGGCAATAGCAGCAAGGTGTTGAGAAAGTGATTACTCTTGAATAATTGCAGCAAAGCGCCTTAGATTACAATGATAAAAAGGAAACTAATATCTCCAATCAGATTCTCTTAGCCGCCGATATTTATCCTGCAGCTTTCATATTTTTTTCCACCGAATTCCAGTCGATGAGACTAAAGAATTTCTCGATGTAATCTCCTCTTCGGTTTTGGTAGTTGAGATAATATGCGTGTTCCCACACATCCAGTCCCAAAATCGGTTGCGCCGTTTCGTCCACAATATTTTTCATCAATGGATTGTCCTGATTAGGGGTAGAAGTCACCATTAATTTTCCATCGTCTTTCACACATAACCACGCCCAACCTGAGCCAAACAGACCGGCAGCTGCCGTAAATTCGTCTCTAAAAGCAGCAAAAGAGCCAAAATCACTCTTTATTGCGTCTGCCAAGTCACCCGTGGGCTGTCCGCCACCATTGGGGCTCATAATTTTCCAAAACAAACTGTGATTATAATGTCCACCGCCATTGTTGCGCAATGCAGTATCCTCTGGTCCAATTTCCATCAATAAGCCCTCCAGACTATCCGCTTTCAAATCCTTGGCTTCATTCAGGGCTGCATTGAGTTTTCTCACATAGCCCGCATGGTGCTTGCCATGATGTATTTTCATCGTCTCTTCGTCTATCGCCGGCGCCAATGCATCAAAGTTATAAGGTAAATCCGGGAGTTCAAACCCCGCCTCACTCACAGCCTTAGCCACTCCTTCTGCAGCTTTTTCTTCTTTTCCGCACGAAATCAACGGTAAGACCATCGATCCCACTGCCACTGTACTACTCACTCTTAAAAAATCTCTCTTTTTCATGTCCTATTATTTTCACTGTCAATATAATAAGAAAATTGCCTTTCCCAAAATATTGGGCCTTCTATCCCCCTTTTCTCTTTTTTCTTTTTTGGGCGTGACCCTCCCCGGATCGGTGAGGGTCGGTCCCTTCCGGGGTTCGCTATTCGCTCCGTACCGCCGCGGGCGGTACCTGGCCCTTCAGGCACCTCACGCGGGCCGCAGCATGTTTTTGTGCATTTGGGGAGTAATACAAGCGCACATTGTGATCCGGCCTTTCGTTTCCCCGGCTTGCATATACTCAGTGGGTTTCCTCTATCTATCTTTACTATTTTTGGCCTTCACTCGCCTCTTTTACAATATTCCAAAGTCAGACTCCATTAATAATATACGGTGGCAAAGATGACTTGCTGGTCGATAAGCCCTTTTTCCTCGTACTAATTTTATACTTTAGCGGTTGCTAACGCAAAAAAAAGCAAACACCATGGCGGTGAAAGTCAAAGAAAGCTCAAAAGCAAGAGTTCAGTCGCTGAAAGAACAGATAGATGATCAACATCTTCCTCAACACGTAGCCATTATTATGGATGGCAACGGACGCTGGGCTAAAGAACGCGGTCGACCGCGCGTTTTTGGACATAAAAATGGAGTGAAAGCTGTTCGCGCTGTCACAGAAGCTGCGGCGGAATTGGGCATTACTCACCTGACGCTCTACGCATTCTCCACAGAGAACTGGAACCGACCGGCGCTCGAAGTGAGGGCACTTATGGCCCTGCTGGTGGAGACTGTCAAATCCGAAATGAAAACACTCAAAAAAAATAATATTCGCCTGGAAGCCATTGGTGACCTATCCCAATTGCCGAAAAAAAGCAGAGCCGCCCTTGAAAAGGGCATCGAAGATACCAAAGACAATGATAGAATGACCCTGATTCTGGCACTCAACTACAGTGCCCGCTGGGATATTTTGCAGGCGACGCAGTCCATCGCCAGTGAAGCTCAAGAGGGGAAACTCGACCCGAATGACATCGACGAAGGATTATTTGAAAAACATCTGTCCACGAAAAATTACCCCGACCCGGAACTTATGATTCGAACCAGCGGAGAGAGTAGAATAAGCAACTTCCTCCTCTGGCAGCTGGCCTATGCAGAGCTCTATTTTACGCCGATTTTTTGGCCTGAATTTCGCAAAGAACACTTCTATACCGCCCTAATCGATTTTCAAAAAAGAGAACGCAGATTTGGGAAAATTAGTGAGCAACTCAGTCCCTAATTTTAATTTTTGAGTTTGTCGGGCAACAGCCTTACCTTTGACTCGTTCCTTCTCCATAGAAACTTAGATATTTTGTTTATGATCCAAGCCACGAAAAACACACTCTGCTCTCTCCTTTGCCTGCTCCTTTTGGGTGCTGGTCTACAGGCACAAGAAGCAGATAGTACCATTGAGTACTCCAATCCGAAAAAATATGAAATCGGAGGTATTGAGTTTGAAGGCGCCATCAATAGTGACGAAGAAGCGCTGAAAGCAGTATCTGGACTTCGCGTCGGAGAGGTCATTACCATACCGGGACAACAAATCAACGAGGCCATCACCACCCTTTGGGATCTTAACCTTTTTGTAGATGTAGAAGTTTTTGTTGACCGCCTGCTCGGAGAAGTTGCTTTCTTGCGCATCAAGGTGGAGGAGCGCCCGCGCTACGCGAGACACAACTATACGAGTGTCAAGAAAAAATATCACGACGATATGAACGATATCGTGAAGCGTTACCTCAGCAAGGGAAGCATCGTGACAGATAACACCCTGAATAATATACAAAATGGAATCCAGCGCCTTTTTGCAGACAAAGGCTATTTAGATGCGGAAGTAAAAATTAAAACCCTTCCGGACCCCGTCCTGAAAGATGCTGTACAGCTCCAAATTGACGTAAAAAGAAATGACAGGGTCAAAATTAAGGACATTCGATTTACAGGCAACGATAACATCAAGTCGAGAAAATTGCGTGGAAAGATGAAAAACACCCGCAAGAAAAGTCGCCTGTTTGCCAAATCAAGGCTGTATAAAAAAGAGTACGAAGAGGATAAAGAAGCCATCGTCGATTATTACAATAGCGAGGGATATAGAGACATGAAAATATTGGGAGACTCTATTTGGCGCAATGAAGATGGTCACCTTATTATCAAAATAGACCTCTTCGAAGGTCAGCAGTATTACTTTAGATCTATCGACTGGAAAGGCAACACACTGTATTCCGATCAAGTGCTTACCAATGTTCTCGCTATTGAGAAAGGGGATGTGTACGATCTGGATAAGCTCAATGAAAGGTTGACTTTTAGTATGGACGGTAGAGATGTGTCCGCATTGTATATGGATGATGGCTATCTATTTTTTCGGGTAGACCCTGTAGAAGTAGCCATCGATAAAGATTCCATCGATATTCAAATGAGAATTTTTGAAGGCCCACAGGCGACCATAGAGCGCGTCAAAATTTCCGGTAATGATCGAACCCACGAACACGTGATTCGGAGAGAATTGAGAACCTTGCCGGGGAAAAAATTCTCCCGCTCCGATATCATTCGATCACAGCGGGAAATTACCAACTTAGGCTATTTCGATCCCGAGCAACTCGGTATTAATACTCCGGTCAATCCCGAACGGTATACTGTCGATATAGAATACGACCTCACTGAGCGCCCTTCTGACCAGCTGGAGCTATCTGCAGGATGGGGCGGATTTAGCGGTCTGATCTTAACCCTCGGCGTTACCTTCAATAATTTCTCCATGAGAAATATTTCAGATGGGAGTGCATGGAAGCCAGTGCCTGTAGGCGATGGCCAACGCCTCTCTTTACGAGCACAGACCAACGGTCGCTTTTTTCAGTCGTATAATGCATCTTTTACTGAGCCCTGGCTCGGGGGCAAGCGCCCCACTTCCCTAAATGTTGGAGGAGCTTACACGAGAATTAATCGCCTGGACCAAGCTTTTGAGTCGCAAGGCTACCTATCCATTGCCCGGGCTTTTGCCGGTGTGGGAACCCGACTCCGCTGGCCGGATGATAACTTTCTAGTCAATGCTACACTCAGTTATGAAAATTACTTCCTCAACAATTATCCCAATCAATTCCGATTCAATGGGGTCAATGTCAGTAATGGAACTTACAATAATGTCGCTTTAGAGCTGAAAATAGCCCGAACGAGCATTAATGAACCCATATTCCCCACCCGCGGGTCAGAAGTCTCATTGACGGCAAAATTGACACCCCCTTACTCCGCTCTGCGAAGCAATGATTACTACGATGACATTTCTATCCAGGATCGATTCCGATGGGTGGAATATCACAAGTGGAGACTCGATGTGGATTGGTATCAAACCATGGTCGGAAAATTGGTCTTTCGCGCCAACGCCAAAGTCGGTATTCTCGGTTATTATAATCAGCGCGTTGGCTTATCGCCTTTCGAGCGCTATTTGGTGGGGGGGAACGGCCTCAACAATCAGCAAATTGGAATTGCCGGTGTAGATATCATTAGCAGTAGAGGATACGATATTCAAGACCTCGAAGTCAATCAGGGCGCAGGAGCAACTCTGCGAACAGCAGGTACCGCCACAGTATTCAATAAATTTACCATGGAATTGCGCTATCCGGTATCCCTCAACCCAAGTGCTACCATTTTTATATTGGGCTTTGTTCAGGGCGTCAATGCCTGGGATGGCCTGGATAACTACAATCCCTTTGAGTTGCGGCGATCGGCCGGTCTCGGATTGCGTGTCTTTTTACCCATGTTTGGCCTCCTTGGATTTGATTACGGTTTAGGTTTCGACAAGCCTAATTTGACGGCTCAAGGTGCCAAATGGGATCAATACGGTACGTTTAACTTGATTCTTGGTTTTGAACCGGATTAAAAGTACCACCCGCAGCTAAGATCAGCGCTCATCCAGGACTCGGGGGTTCCTTTGTTTGGGATTACAAGGAACTCATTCATGCTCAAAAAAGGGCCTGAACGCTCAATAAATGTGAATGCCTGTAAATAATGCCCCCCTCTGAAAAAAGAAACAGGCCACCGATAAACAGCCTTTTATCAACAAGCAGAGAGCGGAAGCCCACAACGAGTCAATTCAAAATCGACCCAAGACCGCGGCCAACTGATTGGAATAGTGTCCACCGAACAAATTGACATGAACGAGCAAAGGGTACAGGTTATGGATATCCACTCGTTCTGAAAAGCCCGGCTCCAGGGGCTGGACTGAAGCATATCCCTCGTAAAAGGAAGCTGAAAATCCACCAAACATCCGCGAAAAAGCTAAATCCATCTCGGGATGTCCATAATATACGGCCGGATCAATCAGTACCGCCCGACCTTTGCTATCATACAAGTAATTGCCACTCCACAAATCGCCGTGAAGTAAGGCTGGCACACAAGTGGGAAGTAAGCTATTCAACTGGCCAGTCAGCCGATCCCAATGAGTTCGAATGGAGGCATTCACCTGCCCGTTATCAATCGCCTGGCGCAAAAGTGGTTCTATCCGTTGGCTGCAAAAGAAATCAATCCAATGTTCAGCATCGCCATTGGCCTGAGGCAAACTACCAATATAATTGTCGTGAATAAAGCCAAAAGTTTCGCGACTGTGCCGATGCAATTTCGCCAGCTGAGCCCCAAAAACCTCCCCGTCGCCTCTGCCACCCTCCTCGATGTAGTCCATCAGCAGATAGCCCGCTGTATCCGGTCCAATATCGCGAACAGCAAGGACAGTCGGAATAATGAGATCAGTATCTGCTTGTCGTAACTCCTCCAGGCCGGCAGCCTCCTTGCGAAAAAAGTCAGCCGGTTCTTGCGCATTAACCTTCAGAAAAAAAGGGCCCTTCGGAGTGATCAATTCGAAAGTCTGATTAATACAGCCGCCCGATACGGGTTCAATGTCCGTGATTTTGAGATCGCATTTCTCCCTCAGTTCGTCCGATATATCCTTTGGTATCATGATGTAGCTATTCAGATTGAAAGCAAAGGTACCGCGAATCTATCCAAAGTCCATAGAATGCATTTTGAAGGCTCAATATTTATGGCCTGTAAGGCATCACCCTCCGAGGGCCCGCAGATCCCTCGGAGGGTCGCTATATTTCAGGGCTCGTTCGGAGCCACGGCCTCTGTACCTAGGCCCAACGCACTCGCCATCGCCAGGCAGTTACATCGGCCGCCTCACTCGGCCCTCTCATCGGCACAAATAGTATTTGCACCGATTCGACGGCTTCCGTCAGCAAGCTGACGAACCCACTCCACAGCGCTGATGCAAAACACAATTAGCGGATTGGCTGGAGAATGGAAGAAGAAAATCTAAAGACTATTTGCTTGCGCTTTCCTTCCACAGCCGATCGGTGGCAAGAAGAAAGTCAGATCTACTTTCCGGCGGCACCCACGGATTCGGGCGACGCTGGCTAAAAAGTACATCTCTTTAGATCCAGTGTGAAATGCATGGAGTATTCTGGCTCGATATTGCCGCTGTCCCCATTGACTATTACTCGAGAATAAAGCCATCTCCCATTTCGATTATCCGGTCCGTTTTCTTGGCAAAGTCTAAATCGTGCGTGACCACCAGCAGAGATAAGCCCAGCTCATCACTGAGTTTCCGCAATAAGTTGAAGACATTATCCGAGTTTTTACTGTCCAGATTTCCCGTGGGCTCATCACCCATAATAATCTGAGGGTGATTGATCAGCGCCCGCGCTATTGATACGCGTTGCTTTTGCCCACCGGAAATTTTCGATGCTTTTTTATATGCCTGATCTTTGATCCCAAGTAAATCCAATTTATCCAGTGCATTTCTTTTAATCTCATCCTGAGATTCTTTCCCAAGTTTTAGCGCCGGTAACATTACATTTTTTAGCACTGAAAACTCCGGGAGGAGGTAGTGAAACTGAAAGACAAATCCGATCTTTTCATTTCGAATGTTTGCTAATTGGGTCCGGGTTTTCTTTTTCATGTTTTCCCCATCTATCCAAAGCTCTCCCTCATAGTCTGTATCCATTGTTGATAAAATATACAGAAGCGTAGATTTCCCGCAGCCCGATTTCCCCATAATTGAGACAAATTCATTCGGCTGCAAAGCGAGAGAGATATCTTTCAGAACGTGAAACTTTACAGGCTCCCGAAAGTACTTATTGACGTTTTTTGTTTCCAAAACAGGGCTCATAAACTTATTGTCCTCTTATTATTTCTACTGGATCCATTTTTTGAGCTTTTCGTGCCGGTAAGAACCCAGCGAGAAAAGTCGAAACCAGCGCAAAGATGGTACCCGTAATATAAAACTGTATATCGTAGTTAATCGGATAAGTTTTTATGGTTGGCAAAGCCTCGGTTTCAAAAGAGGCTCCGTCAATTAAAAGGGAAACGCCATATCCAATGCCAAGTCCCAAAACGCCTCCAATGACTCCAATGAGTAAAGCTTGAGAGATAAAAATGAGCATGACATCCCCCCCCGTAAATCCGGTGGCTTTGAGTATAGCAATATCATTCATCTTTTCGTAAATGAACATATTTAGAATATTATATATACCAAACCCGGCGACAATGAGCAAGGTAAAGGACACGGCGTAGGAAATAAGATTGCGAATGTCAGAACCCGTTTCAAACTGAGCGTTAGCTGTTTTTATATCTAAAGCTTCTACATCGTAAATATGCTCAATCGTTCGGGAAATCGGAACTGCCTGCTCAATATCCTTGAGTTTGACGTGAATACGGGTAATGTAGTTGGTTCCGGCGCCTAGTATTTGCTGGCTCATGGAGAGATTGATATAACTTTGGGAATCATCTACTTCGGCCAACCCACTTTGAAAAATGGCGCTTATGGTAAGACCAAAAGTGACTCCGGCGGGGCTCATTACCTGAATTTTATCGCCCATTTGTAGTGAGAGTTTGCGTGCGACTCCGGACCCGAGAATAATATTGTACTTATTTCGCTGAATACTGTTTATATCGCCTTCGACAATGTACTCGTTTAAGTTGAATAAGCGGCTTTCCTCCTCAACCTCCACCCCATTTAATACTCCATTGAGCTTGTTTGTACCCGCCAGGTAAAATACGCGCGCTGTGGCTTGTGGTGTAGCCCCTTCCACTTTTTCGCTGTCCCTCAATTCAGAGAGCAGTGGCAAGGCATCGTGAATGCGATCGAGCTTATTTTGGGGTCTTATCGACCGAATATAGGTAGGTGAAGAGTAAACCCTTTCTATCGGCTGCACATCTGAGGGCTCAATCTTGTTATAAATCTGAATGTGGGGTGTTCTATTGAGAATGAGGCCATCCAGCAAACCGTTTAAACCGGTCATGAAACTCATCATGATGATGTACATTCCAATACCAAAGGTGACCCCTAAAGCGGCCACAATCGTTTGCTTTTTCTTGGCCAGCAAATGCGTTTTTGTAATATCTAAAATGAGTTGTAAAGAAGTCATTACTCGGGTTTGATGACAATGGTAGATGAATCTATTCCCGAAAGGATTTCTACAAATTGCATATTTTTCATGCCGATTTCAATGGCCTTTTCGCCGTTTTCAGTCATTACACTCCCTTTTGTATATAAATATTCCGGAGGAAGTGTGAGCGCCTGGCGTCGTTTTCCAACAATGATATTTCCCTCTCCGGATAATCCATAGAGTAAGTTCGGCGACGCAATGAATTCAGCTTGGACCGTATAGGTGAGGTTTTGTGGGTTCTTCTTGGGCAAAACCCTCGCTACTATAGCCCGATAGACTTCATCCGGATAAGCATCCAAAGCTATAATGGCCGTATCTCCCACCTTGATTCGGGTGACGTCCTTTTCATCGACATCCATTTCGATTTTAAAGCTATCTCGACTTCCGATTTCGGCGATGGGTTCCTGAGGTGACACGACCTCCCCCTCTTCTTTATGCAGTGCGTAAACGCGACCATCCATGAAGGCGCGAAGCTCGAAATCACTCAGGGTATTCTTTTCTCCTTCTATCCGGTTGGTAGCCAATGCGAAGGCCTTTTCGAGATCACTTTGCATTTGCTTATACCTTTTTTGAAGTACAAGTAATTTATTGCGCGTCGATTCATATTTCAGTTGAGCCTGTTCAAGAGCATTTTCAGAACCGATTTTTTGCTCCCAAAGTCCCTTTAGTTTTTTAAATTGAAGAGAGTCCCACTCTAACTGGTCACGAGCGGTTTCAATTTCGAGCTTTAGATTTTTGAGAAGGTTATTCTCCCCGAGGTAATCTGCCTTTGACTTCTCCAGGCTAATTTGAGCTTCTTTGAGGCGGATTTGAGCATTTTCAGCTCTAATTTTGCCTATGAGGTCTCCATTTTCTATCAAATCTCCCTCTCGAATGGCCAGGGAGTCAATAATACCCGATACAACACTTTGAACGATATAAGATCGGTGAGGAAGCACCTCTACAGAGACATAAACAGATTCAGTAATGTCCTGAACCGAAGGACGAATCTCCCGGCTTCCAGGATTGGACTCACAGGCCAGCAAGAGAACAAGAGTCAGAAAAAATAAATTTTTTACCATGGCAGATAAATTGCTAATAATACTTATGGAAGGTAGTAATTTTTACGCAAATGACCGACTTGGATTTCAAAACAAAAATTCAAAGGCCAAACATCTTACTTTACTTTATAGTAGGCTATTAAATAGAAGCTTTGGGGCATAATAAAGTTCTGGCTCAACAATCGGTAAAAGTACTTGATTCAACCTACTAAAAAATCTGCATAAAAGTCTGAAACAAAACTATGCCCTTTGATGACGCCTTTATCCATTATTCCTATTGCTCCAATATTAGAGGTACTTTTCAGGAAGGTATCGTCAAAAATGCATTGTTCATAAAGCGGGATACCGCCAGAACCTCCGACTGAATACGCATCATAATGATAAAAAAACACCCCATGCAGGCCGCAGGCCTGCCCGCATCAGCGCTGGGAGGGGCTGCAAGCCAGCACTTTTTTTTATAGCGGGCTTCTACAAAAAAATAGGAGAGGAACCTTTTGAATAGAATGATTGCGAAAATTTCCATCTGGGAAAAGTGCTGGGAAAGCAGGTCCACAACTCGTTGTGGACGGAACCCCCGACCATAGCGCCCGGGCCTCGTTTGAAACGAGGTCCGGTGATGCCCAAAAACACCCCAAGAAAACAGACTACGGGGAATCACTTTCAAGCTAAGCCAACAAAAGTTTTCCGGCCATCTCGTACTAAAAACTCTGCCTCCTCCCTTATCGGCATTTTTTTTATATATTGATACAGTTTCAGAAAAGCTAAAAAAGAGAAGATATGCAAACGATACTAGGATCCGGTGGAGCCATCGGTGTGGAATTGGCTAAAGCCCTAAAACACTACTCCAGTGATATTAGACTCGTGAGTCGCAACCCACAAAAGGTAAACGATACCGATCAGCTTTTTGCTGCTGATTTGCTAGATGCCCAAAAGCTCAAAAATGCCATCAAGGGCTCGGAAGTCGTTTATGTAACAGTCGGGTTCCCTTACAGTTATAAAGTCTGGCAAAAAACATGGCCTACATTCATAAACTCACTCCTTGAAAATTGTAGATCCGAAGGCTGTAAACTCGTGTTTTTTGACAATGTCTATATGTACGACAAAGACCATCTCAACCCAATGACAGAAAACACCAAAGTCAATCCGCCGAGCAAAAAAGGGGAAATAAGAAAGCAGATTGCGGAAATGATTATGGAACAGGCTGAGGTAGGTGAATTTAAAGCCCTGATTGCTCGTTCAGCCGATTTCTACGGCCCCGCCATAGAAAACACTAGCCTATTGACGGAAACTGTTTTCAAGCCTTTGAGTCAGGGGAAAACAGCCAATTGGTTAGCCGATGATAGCTGCAAACACTCTTTTACTTTTACACCCGATGCTGCAAAGGCCACAGCACTACTAGGAAATACTGACCATGCCTATGGACAAGTCTGGCATCTGCCTACGGCATCAAACCCCCTGACCGGCGAAGAATGGGTAGAAGCCATCGCTAAAAAATTGGATGTGAAGCCAAAACACAGGGTGGTTTCTCCCTTTATCGTTCGGATTATGGGATGGTTTATACCCATTATGAAAGAGTCAGTAGAAATGCTGTATCAGTATGACAGAGATTACGTTTTTGACAGCAGTAAATTTGCAAGCGAATTCGACCTGAAGCCCACCCCATACGAAGAGGGAATTTCAGCCATCATTGCATCCGATTACAAATAAGTGTTCCCCGCCGATGGATAGATCGATTGCTATCTTTCTGATCGGGAATGGCTGACTTCTGCATCTCATATTATACTACATACTCTCCTTAATTTTAGCAATAACGGCTTCATAGGACTCGGTATCCGCTCCCTCGGCACGGGCTTTTTCCAGGGCCTGCGTTTCTATTTTCAGGGCTTTCTCATGTTTTCCATTCGCAAAAAGAAGATTGGCGTAAGTATCGAGAACATGATGACTGGGCTCCAGGGCAACCGCCCGCGCTGCCCATTCTTCCGCCGCCATCAGACTTTTAGGATCCTCCGTTTTTTCGAAAAAATACCAGGCCACGCTATTGAGCTCACTGGCAGTATTCCAAAGGTTAGGATTTACATTTTCTAAGCAATAGTTCATGTATTCCTTGGGACCCTCTCTTTTCTTCATGCGCGATTCCACCATAAAAAGCGTCTCCCCCTTTTGAGGAAAGTCCCAGGACTTCACCTCTTTTAATAGTGATTGAAATTCCTTTTCAGCCCCTTCCTCTTTACTATACGCCAGATTCATCAGGGCATTATGAATACTGTATTTTATGACGAGTCCTATATCTTCATTTACAGCTATGTACTCCTCACTGCGTGCTAATAGATCCTTAAACAGCTCACTCTTGATATCGTGCTCAACAGCGGCCATGATATCGACATTCTCCTTTTTTAGCCATTCGCTTTTTGGAGTTTCGTCAAAATAGCGATCTACTTTCTCTTGGTTTACCATTCCTGCTCCAGACATGACTTCAAAGTATTTTGCCATATAGGAAGCATCGTTAATATTCTCATCAACATTTTTGTCCAGGGCGACTAAATTATATTCCTTACTTCGGGCATTTTCGCCAAGAGTGATGTAGGCTTCAGGATCTCTGGGCGCGCCAATTTGCTTCATCACCAGCTCTCGATCTCCATTTACAAAAAGTAGCGTTGGATAGGCTCTCACTTGATACTCCTGGGCCAGTTCCAGTCCTTCTCCTTTTTCCATGTCAAACTTCACACACACAAAATTTTCATTGTAGTCATCGGCTATGTCATTATTTGTAAACATATTCGCAGCCATCCATTTACAAGGGCCACACCATACGGTATAGCAATCCATAAAAATGGGTTTATCTTCTTTCTCTGCAGCCGCCAGGGCCTCATCAAAGCTTAAATCGCGGAAATCAATTTCACGGTCTTGCGCAAAAACACCTGCAGAAAGGAGAAGCGCAACAAAGAGGTGGAGTAATTTCATATTTAAAAGTTTAGGCTACCAAGTTAATAAAAATTAAGTGTTTTATAGTTTATATGGCTATAGCTAAAAACATACAATAAAATGAAGTCAGGTAGGTCAAACCATGGGCAAGTATATTTCTATTGGTAGTACTTGCCAGATAAAACGCCCCTAATCCACCAAAGTAACACTCCCCGCAAAAGTCTCTTTTTCTCCGCTTGCATAGCGCACGCGTAAACTGAACACAAATACCCCGGGATTGAGTAATTGGCCATTAGTGCGGCCATTCCAATAGCTCGGAGCACTATTGATTGGCACATCCTGTACTCCAAACAACTGGTTCCCCCAACGATCAAAAATGAGGAATTGCTCAATTTGAATATCATTGGCGGCGGAAATAGGCCCAAATCTGCGGTTTTCATCAAACCCTCCACGGGGCCGAAACACATTGGGAATGTAAATCTCCGGCGTTGTCAGACGAATTCGAAGTTCATCCCGTGCGGTACAGCCCAATTGAGAAATCACCTCAATGCTAACGGTGGAAGCCTCTCGAAACTCCTCGCTCCATTGCAGTTCACTCACAGGGATAACTTCACCGTCCAAAAACCACAGAACCTCTCTCAGTGTGATACTATCAGGACGTACAGTCGCAGTAAAATTGAACCGGTCACCTACACTGCCCATCAGATCGGCTCCGAGATCCACCTCCAGGGAAGTCCCCGGCGCGATGGTTACACTCGTATCTGTTCCGCAGCCCGCCGCATTTTCAACCGAAAAAATATACGCGCCCGGAGCGAGGTTTCCCAGGGGTAAGTCGACGGCATTTCCATTGAGGAAAGCCGCATAAGGCCAGGTCCCGTTATCAATGATGGTAGCGGCAATCAATCCATCTTCATCGCCCGCACAGCCTTCATCCGTTGCGGTGACTTCAACTTCCGGTGCTATACTCAACTCCAGCTCAATATCAACATTTTGCTCCGGGCAGGAACCGTCGGCGGGCAAAGTATAGCTAAATGTTTGTTCGCCCACACCATAAACTATCGGTGAGACCAGAGAGTCAGTAGGCCCCATACTATCAAACCATTGACCCAATCGAGAAGCACCCCCGAGGTAATTAAAAAGATTCAATTCAGTCTGCTCCGATATACAGACGGGACCTGTGGGAATTTCTTCTCCAATAGATAAAGGTTCCTCGACGGATAAAATAATAACCGCAGCCTCGGGACATCCACCGGGAACTGGTTCTTCGTATTCGTAGCGCAGCTCATAGTTTCCTCCGGAAGCATCCTCGATAATTAGCGAATCGTTGCGAAGCAAGGGGGGTTGCGAGTGTCCTTCTACATTTTCAATCAACCAAATGCCGGGATACGGATTTGGGGGGAGCACATCAATTAGGTTCAAGCCGAAATCACTTTGGCAGAATTCCAGGCGATCGGGCAACATCACCTGAGGGCAACTGCAGGAATCCACCGGAATAATAATCGAAAACTCCTGTCCCGGACAGGGATTCTCAAAACCTACAGTTGAAAAAATAACTTCATAGTTACCGGAGGACAGGCCATCCACATCAATGCGGTCAGCTATAATTGTAAGGTCTGGCGATGACCAACTCCCTTCAATAGATGGGTCCTCCAATAAAGTGGATAAATCTAAGTCCGATCCAAGCAAAGATGAATTACATAGTGTATCGGGCTCGGAAAAATCTACCGAGAGCGGAGAAACACCCTCCAGCGTAATCGTTGTGGTATCGCCACTCGGACAGAAAGCGGTCTCTCCACTGAATACCCATTCTACCAAAGCGGGCTCAGCCGGCAAATACAAGGTGTCCGGCCGGCTCGTCACGCTCCACCGATCTACCGAGCCATTGTCACCTGCCAAATCCAGAGTAAAAGGCAATATGCCTTCAGCTGACACAATAATCTCAAACGAATCGCCAACGCAAAGGGAAGTGTTGGTCACATTCACCAAAAAGGCATTCGTAGCCTGCCAAACTACTCGTATCGGATCAGAAACTGCCGCACAGGGATCTGAAAATAGAATGGAATCAGCTGAAGACGGTCCCACCCAGACACGCAAAAAGGCAGTGTCTCCTCTGGGAATGCCAGGATCGGCAAAGGCCGGCTCGAAATTACGCGCCAGTTCATTATCATTGCTTGCAACTGGTCCCTCGTATAGTATATATATAAGAGTGTCACCAAATTCGAGTTGAGTGCCTAAAAATACAACATCAGAAGGTAGAATACTGTCATCTGTACACAGCTCAATAAAGTCCTCCACCGGTTCCCCCGTTCGACTCAAACACGAGCAGTCTACATCTAAAATTAAGCTATCTGAAAAACATGCTCTTTCATCTTCCACCACAAAGCGGAGAATACTATCTGCCGAGAGGGTATCGCCCTGAAACGGTAATGACGCGATCGGACTTCCATTCAACAGATAAGGGGCCTGCCCTCCGTCAATGGTAAATTCGTAGGTGAAGTTCTCACCCAGGCATATCGTTTCTACCTCAACAAATTCCGGGCTGCCAAATAATTCTATGCTGGCCGTATCTATGCGTTCGCAAAAGCCATTGTCCTCTGCGTAAGTGTAGATAATCCGGCTGGCGGTATCTACTTGCCAGATGAGTGTATCCCGATTCACTGAAAACGTAATATTTGCGTCGCTGCTATTGGAAACAACATCGATACGACCTACACCCCCATTAACAACCACGATTTTCGCCTCGAGTCCACAGACTGCTACACTATCCTCAAAGCTAAAATCGGGCAGGTCGTAAAGGAATAAAGGTTGTCCAACCGAAACAGAGAGGCAGGGGTCAGAGAGATCGACCTCGCCATTCGCCAGGGTATTACCTACTACTCTGGAAATGTAGTAAAGGCGACCTGCCTCCAGCGTATCCGGCAGAGCTATGCGGGAGGTACTGGTGAAAAAGACAGGATCGACGAGAAAATTCCCCGTGCCGGAATGAATCACAAATCCGCTGGTATCATCGCCGTCCAAATTATCGGCACCTAAAAAATCAAAAAATAGGGAGTCAGCAGTAATGCAGAGCTCAATTTGTCCAAGGTCCATATTCCCAGCTTCAGACAGGCAATCACAAACGACCGGTCCTATGGACAAGTCACCAGTACAGCCGATATCATCTTCGATGGTCAGCGTATAACTCAAGCGATTATCCAAAGGATCGGAGCTGAAAACATTGCCCGATAGGGTCCCGGGCAGATCGGCTGTGAAACTATTCCCACTGCCTTGAATATCCACCACTAAAATAAATGAATCTTGACTGATGCATTCTGTCGAGACGATATTCAATTGAGGAGGCTCTCGAAATTCAATGGAAAATTCGAGGGTGTTTTGACAGGCTGGGTTCTGAAGATCCAGCCGAAAAGTATAAATACCTGCTTCACTAACCGTAATAAATGGATTTTGCGTGCTGGGGTCATTAAAGGAGGCGCCGCCCGGACCATCTACGAGTGACCAGTTCAAGTCATCGACAAAGGCAGAGACATCGACGGTGAATAGGGTGGAGAGTTCACAAAAGACATCATCGCCAAGATATTCCGCAGTTGGATTTTCATAAAAAATGACCGGCTGTCCAAAAGCAACCGATAAGCAGGGATCACTCAGGTCAGGAATACCGCCAGCCTCTTCTCCGACCACATAAGAAATGTAGTAGATCTCACCGGGCACCATTCCAGGCACAAACTCAAAAACCCCCGTTTCATTATCATCGAATATCGTACCCAGAGTACCCCCTGGATTGGTATGTAAATAATAGCGGCCTATATCATTAGGTCCGAGCACTGCATCATTATTGAAAATAGCTGTCACAGATGCGCCATTATCTAAGCAGGCCTCCAGCAACTCGCCGGACATGGTTCCCGCATCAATCAAACAAGGACAATCATAACTGTCATTGACCTCATCGCTGCAACCATTGTCGTCAGTTACTGTATAGGTGAATGCACTTCCCGAGGAAAGAGGGTCTGAAGTGAAGGTGTTTCCTGGTAAAAGGGTCCCATTGACTTCATAAGGCGGAGTCCCTCCATCAATAAAGAACGTAATTGTAAAATCCTCATTGAGGTCACAATTATAAGATGTGTCCACAATCTCGGGAGATGAAAATATTTCAATTTGTATTGAATCATATCCCAGACAGCCATTATTATCTTCTTCGATGGCCACCGTATAAACCCCCGCCTCAGTGACTGTCGCAAGTGTGTTGGGGGCATCTCCAGGCGAAAATAGCACAGCGCTCGGCCCGGAGACACTAATCCAGTTGACATCATTACCCGGCCCGACTATCGCATCCAGGGAAAAGCTAAATTCACAAGACGGATCGAGCGGCTGAATTTCTGGCTCGGGTACTTCATTGACATCGATACTCTCACACTCTGGACCAACAAATCCGCAATCGGTCTCCACTTCCAAACAAATATCTATAATACCGCTCTCAGTAATCACATAGGTCACGGCATTGCTATTGCCGCCATTGAGAATATCGATGCCCACACCCGACCAGTCATAAAAAAGGATGTCGGGGTCGGGATCAATAAAACTGTTCAATGTATCGCCCACACAGCTGTTTACCGGAGAATTAAAAGTGGGAGGAAAGTCGTAGGTATCCAAGGTCACAGAAATCGCACCGGACGGGATGGGACAGTCTGACCCAATAATATTGACAATAAGTGAATTACTGCCACCGGAAAACCATTCTATAGTCACGGTATTACCTGCCTGCCCGGTAATCGTGCCTCCGGTTACATCAAAATCATAACTCTCCCCCGGGCCCAGGGGTGGATCAATGGTATAGGTGTATTCTTGCCCTTCACACACCTCCGTGGGGCCAGTGACCTCAATGGGGTCAGGAGAATCGATGATTTCTACTGAAATGCAAATTTCATCTGACTGGCCACAGGCATTTTCAGAAAAAAAGCATAGTTCGGCAGGACCTGAAGTGAAGGTGACGCTCACCACCTCCTCATCCACACTGAACCCACTAAACCCGCCCTGAGTAAAAGTCACTGTGTATTCAAAATTAGGATCGTAGTTTTCAATGATGTACTCAACGGCTTCATCGACACAAACTTCTAATGGGCCTGTAACATCGGGGGTTGCTGGTTCAGGAACAATCGTAATCGTTTCGCAATTTTCAGATAAGGCGGCACAGAATAGAGGCTCATCAATGTCGTCTTGCAGGTCTGCTTGAGTGTAACTACCATCCGGATCGGGAATATCACCAAAATCATCTATGAGATAAGAAAGCCCGCATATTGTGTAGGTCCCTAAATCAAAGCTGGTAATGTCGGCCTCTTCATCGTAGGCCAAAATTACATCCGTCTCTGTATTCGTAATAACATAGGTATATCCGTACTCTGCTGAATTGGGTGCTGAACCTGGATAACTGGGCGGTAAGTCTCGATTGAGTGCGGGATCGGCAAGGCAGAGGGTATCTGTCATACCACTAATATCGCCACCGTCGGCCTGGCAGGGATTAAAATCGCAAGCTGATTCGCAGTTCGTCCCATCATTGTCGTAAAAATCCAGCTCCCAATCAAAGAGTGTACCGCCATCTAAAAAGATTCCGTCAGTAATCTCTAAACGCCAAGTGCCATTGACCGGCGAACCATCGTAGCTGCTGAAACAGCCTCCTGCCGGGAAATAAGACCCGGTATAAGTCTCATCCTGCTCATATCCTGCATTACTATTAAACACTTCTGGAAAGCCGGGATCGGGCTCGGCTATTTCATCACAATTTAAAAAGCAGATATCGAAAGTCGTATTGTCCCCGACACTTACGCCTGTTTGCTCCATCAAATCTACTGAAGCTCCGTTGGGAGCAATCAGTGTCATAGTCAATTCTTCCACCGCATCATGAAGCATGAAGATTCGAACGGCCCGAAGTCCCTGTCCATTTGAGCCTATCGTAGGGTTGGTCGCCCCCATTATTTCTATCTCGGAATCTACCGTACCATTACTTGGTAAGGTTAATGAGCAATTGGTGCAACTACAGGAGGAACTCATTTCAGGGAGAATAGTTATCATCTCACAATTCTCCGACAAGTCCGCACAAAAAGCCGGTACATCTATATCATCTTGCAAATCTGTTAGGGTATAGGTTCCATCCGGATCGGGAATGTCATCAAAATCATCTATCAAATACGACAACCCACAAATCGTATACGTTCCTGGTGAGAAGCTTGTCAGATCCGCCTCTTCATCATAGACGATAATGACATCTGTCTCTGTATTTGTAATAACATAGGTATACCCATAGTCACTGGGATCGGGCTCTGACCCGGGGTAAGAAGGGGGGAGTGCCCGGTCCAGGTCGGGATCTCCCTCAACTAGGGTGTCGATCTCGCCATTGATATCTCCACCATTAGCCAGACAGGGATCGCTACTGCATGCTTCTTGACAGCTCGTGCCATCGTTGTTATAAAACTCCAACTCCCAATCTAATAAAGTGCCCCCATCTCCAAAATCGGAATCAAAAATTTCAAGTCTCCAATCCCCATTGACAGACCCTGTGAGATCCTCAAAGCAGAGCGAATTATCGGCAGGATAATAAGAACCCGTGTAGAACGCACCGGCTTGGTACCCGGCGCCACTATCAAACATGAAAGGAAAACCGGGGTCGGGATCTGCTGTTTCGTCGCAAGCTAAAAAGCAGATATCAAATTCAGCATTGTTCCCGCTCGAGGTACCTGAGGTATTCACGGATAAATCAATGGTAGAGCCGTTCGGTGATACGAGGGAAATATCTAAATCGGTGATATCACCATGCTCAAAATGCAGGGAAACTGCCCGAAGATCTTGCCCATTTTGTCCAAGGGTTGCGTTGGTAGCTCCGGAAATCGTGATGGTAGAAACCGATGCGCCAAAACTAGGCAAGTCCAATGGGCAATTTGTGCATCCGCATTGACCCTGAAGCGAAAATTGAAAAGCAAAAAAACACAAGGAAAGTAAGAAATATCGCATGCAGCGGGCTTATTGGTTAAAGTCTTTGTTTTTCATAAACGAAAGTTACAGGCCACATGTCAATAAATATCGAAAAAAATCAAGCGTATTGTCGCTTAATTTCTTGCGGATCCAATCTTGAAAATAAAAATCAAGCCTGGAAGGTCCTATTCCCCTATTATTTCGCCTCATTGAGTAAGTAAAGCAGGTGTTGCATTTTCGTTTCACCGGGTGGATTAGCCTCCCTTTTTATCAACCCAAAGGTAATTGGGGCTCATAGAGAATACGTAATATTCACAATATAGAGCTTTTTTATTTCTGACTCTTCCTATTACCTTCAGTCGAAATTATTAGAGCGATTTACCTATTGCTGCACTATATTGAATCATCTGCCCCTGCCTCCATCGCCGAAGTGTTGCCAAAGTCTTATGCCCGACATCAATCAACGAGTAATGTAATAACCCTTTTTATTTACCATCAAGGAGATATCAGCCAGGAAAAAGAAGTGCCGTTGGTAAATAAATAGCCCCTGGCTGACGAATTATCCACCGCCTTAAGTGAAAACTGTAGGCTTTGACAGTAATTTAGTAATTTTACCTTATGAAACAACTAGGCATTTGCTTTATGCTTCTCTTTAGCGCTGTTGCCGTGGCTCAACTGCCCGTAGGCTTTGAAAGCACCTTGTTTTCAGATGATGTGGAGAGTATTACGAATTTAGATTTCGCAGAAAATGGAAATATTTATGCCTGTGACCTAAGGGGCCAATTGTGGTTATTCGAGCAGGGACAAACACCGCCACAATCCATACTCGACATTAGCGATGAAGTAGCAGGTTTTGCGGAACTGGGCTGTTTGAGTTTCACTCTTGATCCCGACTTCATTGATAATGGCTACGTGTATATGTTTTATGTTGTGGATCGCCATCACCTGCTTTACTTTGGTACCGAAGACTACGATCCCGAAGCCAACTTGTTTGAGGAGGCAACCATCGGTCGAGTGACGCGCTTTCAGATATCCACAGACGATTATCGAACGGTCCTGCCCGATTCGCGAAAGGTCCTTTTTGGCGATTCCATCGGTGCAGGGAATCCCGCATTAACCATTTCTCATGGAACCGGTGATATTTTTTTTGGCACGGACGGCAGCTTACTCTTTTCCACCGGTGATGGTAACACTTTTGAGAATGATTTTGCCGGCGGTGATGAGGAGCCTCCTTCTACAGCCTATGATCACCAGGCTTTGGAAGACGGCATCATCTCAGAAGCGGAACACGTCGGAGCTTTTCGCGCCCAACAAGTTCAAAGCTATAGTGGAAAAATTCTCCGCATTGATCCGGAGACCGGAGAAGGCCTACCGAGCAATCCCTTTTACGATGAGGAAGCACCACATGCGCCAGCCTCAAAAGTTTGGGCTCTCGGCATGCGCAATCCTTACCGAATTACCCTGCGCCCGGGAACGGGATCTATGGATCCAGCGGAGGGTAATCCCGGCGCACTGTACATTACCGATGTTGGCGCAAGTAGTTGGGAAGAATTGAACGTCAGTGATGGCCCGGGATATAACTTTGGCTGGCCGCTTTTCGAAGGGATGAGAGGGATGTGGCACTATCAACAGAAAACCAGAATGAATCAATTCGCCCCCAACCCTCTGCAAAACAACTGCGAACGAGAGTTTTTTACTTTTGGGGAGCTCATAAAACAAGAAAACGGCAATCACGATTACTTTTATCCTCATCCTTGTTTCCCAGACTCGAACCTGGCCGCTTTCACAGATGTCTTCTACCACCAGCGACCTGTTTTGACCTATCGGAATGACTCCTGGAATCCCGGCGGCCGCGACCCGCTTCTGCCCACCTTTGATAATGAAGGTCGCGCCAGCGAAATCGAAATTACAACAGCAGAGGCTCAGGTCGAAGGAGCAGAAAGCTTTGGGGGTATTTCTGCCATTACCGGCGACTTCTATGCCGGCACCGCTTTCCCAGAGGAATACCATCAGATACTGCCAGTCATCGACTACGACGGTTGGCTCAAGGTTTTTTGGTTTGACGAAAATCACCGTCTTCAAAAAATGGAACACTGGCTCGACGGTCTGGAGAATGTCATCGACATGCGGTTTAACCCGCATGACGGCTGCTATTATATGACTAGCCTTTTTCCGTCTGAAATTCGGAAAATCTGTTTCGCTGGAAACCTTCGACCCCTAATTGATCTGGATGTCAGCCCAAGATATGGTCCCGGACCACTGGAAGTAACTTTTGATGCGAGCCAAACCTTCGACCCCGAAGGTGATCCCATTCAATTTCACTGGGACTTTGGCAGTGGAGCATCCGATACCGCTGCGATCGTCTCCCATATCTTTACCCCGGATTCCGATGAACCCCAAAACTTTTGGCCGGAACTCACCGCGAGCGATACCGCCGGAAATGAGGCCTCTCGTCGCATCCGCATTTCAGTAAATAATAGCCCGCCCCAGGTGGACATTCAGAGCATCACACCCGACCAACTTTATGCCATGGATCGCATCACCCGCCTTCCCATGGAAGCCACCGTCCATGATCCCGAACACCCCGACGATGACCTGACGTACGAATGGGTGACTTACCTCCATCACAACACTCACTTTCATCCACTTAGCGAAAGCTCGGCGAAAACCGATACCTTCAGCGTCAACCCCGTGGGCTGCGAAGACGTGAATCAGTACTACTACCGAATTTCCCTCCGCGTCACTGATCCCAATGGCCTCGAAGGCTATGACGAGCGCTATATTTACCCCGATTGCGATGGAGAATTGATCGATAGCATTACCCAACTGCAAGTCTATCCCAATCCTACGAGTGACCGAATATTCCTGCGATTTAGTGATGAGGTGACTCCCGAACAGACCTACCATTTACACATCTTTGATATGCAAGGCCGACCCCTTCTGGAAGGCGATTATGAAGCCCATCAATTTCAGCATCACATAGAGCTGAATGTTGGTCATTTTCTCCCCGGCGTTTATATTTTTCAAGCCCGCAGCGAAGAAAATGAGCTGTACAGAGGTAGATTTGTAGTGGTCCGAAAATAAATTTTGAACATCCCTTTTTACTGTCTATTTTAAGATGTTTTGGGCGTATCCCTACCCGAGCGAGCTCGGGTAGGGTCGGGCCGTCCGGGGGTTCCGTCCTCCAGATCGCATGCGATCTTCCGGACCAGCCGCCATTCGGCGGCTAGCCCCTCCCACCCCTTACGCAAAAGGCAATAGGAGTCTTTCATTTTTATTTTCTAAAATCCTGAAAAAACTGATAAATCAGTGAAATAAAAAACACAGTAATTCCCGATAGGACTGATACTCAAGCTCAGATCATCCCTGAGATGAGATCGCCTGGCACAGAGGAAGTCAGCTCTGTAAAAAATATTCATTTGCGTTAGCGCTGTGCAAGGCCACGGCCTGCGCGAAGGCCTTGTTGGGCCCGGGGCCGTGGGTCCAAGCTCTAACTTGTTGGAGCGCAGGACCGACAGCCTGGAACCTAGCGCCACGATCCGCCGAAAAGGCGGTGAGGGGAACGCCCTAAATAACCAAGTCAAAAAAAGAGAGACAAAAGGGAAATTTAAGAACGGGGCCGATACATGGGGGAGCTTCCGAGGCCGAGGCGATGAAAAAAATGCTGGAAGGAAACGCGGAGTACGCCCAAGCCATAGATGGTGCTGCGCCGGAGATTGATGGAAGAAGCCTCTTCGAAATATTTCGTTGGACAACTGACTTCACCAATTCTGAATTTGTGATAAATCACCTGAGATAACATCTCATTATCGAAGACAAAATCGTCGGAATTCGCATTGAAATTGATGTGCTCCAGGACCTCTCGACTAAAGGCCCGGTAGCCTGTGTGATACTCAGACAATTTGTGATTGACCAAGATATTTTGAGTCAAGGTCAGCAGCCGATTGGCTACATATTTATAGATGGGCATGCCACCACGCAATGCTCCTTTGCCTAAGATCCGGGAAGCGAGAACGGTGTCATACAATCCGTCGCCAATGAGATTCACCAGCGAAGGAATAAGCTTTGGAGTGTATTGATAATCGGGATGGAGCATAATAATGATATCTCCGTCCAGTTCCAGGGCACGATTATAGAGTGATTTTTGGTTGCCGCCGTAGCCCTTGTTTTCATTATGCCTAATGATTTCCTCAATACCCAACTCTTCGGCGACTTCGAGTGTGTGGTCCTGGCTGAAATCGTCGCACAAGATCGTTTGATCTACAAGGTCTAAGGGAATTTCTTCATAGGTCTGACGCAGGGTCTGCGCCGCATTATACGCCGGAAGCACAACGACTACCTTTTTACCCTTATACATAAAAGCACATCTGTTTCTATGTACAAATGTAAGAAAAAAAGAATGCGAAAAGGGCGGAGACTAGTGTCATTACCACTAAAGAAGTATAGAAAAGTCGCAGCAGATTTTTGTTCAGATCAAGGCGCGACGAAGGAGTATAGCCTTAGCTACACGACTGAGGAGCAACGAAGAGCTGGACAAAAAGATCAATACTTGGTCTGTAACGGATCTAGTGGTAATGACAGTAAGCGCGCCTTGGCTTTATGTATTGCCTGCCTAGAATTTACTCTTCCTCTCCGGAAAGCAATCCTTCTTCGCGGAGAAACTCAAACCATTTGATGATCTTGCGGATGTCTCCTACATTGACCTTGGTATTGTCAAATTGGGGCAGGACATCCTCAAAGTATTCAAACAGCAAATCCGGTTTTGACTTGTGCGCGGGCGGGGGATTATCCTCGAGCTGATCCAGCATGTTTTGAAATACTTTATTCAAGGGCTCTGAGTCCATCATGGTGTAGATGGATATTGTTCCCAGTGGAGTAAATTGGTGTCTCATCGCAGAATAGAACCGTTTTTTGCCCGTTTTGATATCTTCGAGCACCAATCCGCTATTTTTGTTATTCACCATTTTGAACAAGCCGGGCTTTCCACCAACGGCTATATAATCGTCAATATTCATATCTATTTGTTTTTAATATTCAAGTAAAGCATTCATTTTTTCTTCTAATCGCCGGGAGGCCATAAACTGGTCCTCCAATATACTGGAAAAGGGAACCGGACTATCTAGAGAGGCGCACCGCATAACAGGTGCATCCAAATATTCAAATAGTTCTTCGCTGATTTTTGCAGCCACATCTGCGCCAAAGCCGCCGGTGAGCGTGTCTTCGTGCAAAACGAGCACTCGATGCGTCTTTTGAATAGAGCCGGCAATGGCCTCCCAATCCAGGGGAATGAGGGTCCGTAAGTCAATGATATCAACATCAGCCTGATTTTCTTCGGCCCAGTCGCTCGCCCATTTAACACCCATTCCATAGGTAATAATTGTCGCTTGATTCCCGCTTCGAACGCTCCGAGCTTTTCCGAAGGGAATGGTAAAATATCCTTCGGATACTTCCTCGCTGACTGAGCGATACAGGCCCTTATGCTCAAAGAACATGATGGGATTGGGATCTTCAAAAGCGGTGAGTAACAATCCCTTGGCATCGGAGGGAGTGGAGGGATACACCACCTTAAGGCCTGGCGTATGAGTAAACCAGGCTTCATTACTCTGAGAGTGAAAGGGGCCGGCGCCAACCGTGCCTCCGGTAGGCATGCGAATCACAACATCTGCCTTTTCGCCCCAACGATAATGCAATTTTGCGAGATTATTTATGATTTGGTTGAAACCTACAGTGACAAAATCTGCAAATTGCATTTCCACCATTGCTTTATGGCCACATAAACTCAATCCCAAGGCCGTGCCAATGATGGCACTTTCACAAAGGGGAGTATTTCTAACTCGTTCAGAGCCAAAGGCATCTAAAAAGCCATCTGTTATTTTAAAAACCCCTCCATAATCAGCAATATCCTGCCCCATGAGGACCAGGCCGGGGTGCTTTTCCATCGCCTCCCACAAGCCGGACCGAATCGAATCTATCATTCGCATTTCCTTGGAGGATCCCGAAGGCGTCACTTCTTTATAAGATACCGGTGCATAGACTTCGGATAATTCCTTCTCCAAATGGGCTTCGGGATCCGGCGCTGAAAATCCTTCCTGTACTGCTTGTTCAATCTCACTCTTCAATTCTTTGCGAATACTCAGTACCTCATCGGCTGTAAGGGTACCCTCATCTAATAAATAGCTCTCAAAGTTACTTACCGGATCGCGTTGCTCCCAATACTCAAAGAGTTCGTCCGGCACGTATTTTGTCCCCGATGCTTCTTCGTGTCCGCGCATTCTAAAGGTTTCGCACTCAATGAGCACAGGGCGCGGGCGCTCTCGCATTTCTTCTGCTTCTTTTTTTACTGCTTCATAGACCTCTAAAATGTTATTGCCATCAATGCGCAAGCCTTTCATTCCATAGCCTTTCGCTCGATCTACCAGATGTTCGCAATTATATTGTTCTCCGGTAGGAGTTGAGAGTCCATAGCCATTATTTTCAATGATAAAAATAACGGGCAAAGACCAAACAGCAGCTACATTGAGAGCTTCGTGAAATTCTCCTTCACTGGTGCCCCCTTCACCGGTAAATGCCAAAGCTACCTTTGAGCGCGATTTTAATTTCTCCGAAAGAGCCACTCCATTGGCCAGAGACAATTGAGGACCCAAATGACTAATCATACCTACGATATAGTCTTCTTTAGAACCAAAGTGAAAGGATCGGTCTCTTCCCTGCGTGTAGCCCGTGACTTTTCCTTGCCATTGAGCAATGAGTTTGGATAATGGCATGTCTCGACTCGTAAATACACCCAAGTTTCTATGCATGGTAAAAATATACTCGTCCCTGGCCAGAGCAAGAGTACATCCCACTGAAATCGCTTCCTGACCGATGCCCGAAAACCATTTGCTGATTTTGCCCTGTCTCAGCAATTTCAACATCTTTTCCTCTACCATTCTCGGGTAAAGTAAGGCGCGATGCAGCTCAATGAGTTGGTCGGACTTCCAGTCCGAGGTATTGTATTTAATGCTATTATTTACAGCCATAATGACTTTCTGTTTCGGGGCAAATATAGAATTGTGCCGGATTCTTTTCAGTGTTTTATTGCGAATTTCAATTTACAAGCGATCGGGCGGGTTTATTTATTTGCCATTTTAAGGTTTTTTAGGGCCTTCACTGTCTGGGTCGGGATGAAAAAGATCGGATAAAATTTGATGAGATTTGGGCACCTGAAAATGGTCGATATGGAATCGAAAAAAGGTGATGAGTGCATCCAACAGGCGAGTGCGGGTCGCCCTGTCGAGTTTAGGACACTTTCCGCGCTCCTGCAAATAACGACCGAGTTCCCAAAAGCAATGCGTGTCGGATTCACTAAGATGATGTGGATTTTGAGGGATTTGATGAGAAAAGACACCCTGATACAAATCAAAGTAGCCCACTGCGCCATTTTCTGCATATTCTGGCCCGAAGCCGAGATTGTCAGACAGTTTCATCATAAAGGTAATGGGAAAAAGAGCTAAAGCGCTTTGTGCTTGGTCTAAAGCTTTCACTTCTTCAATCAGAAAATGGTAGGTTTCTGCATCTCCCGAATAGGATCGAAAAGCGTTACGCGCCACATCAATAGCGAATAACAAAAGACTGCTTTTGACGATAGAAAAGGGAATCCTCTGAAGAAAATAACTGGGACTCACCTGCTTGAGCCGGTGCATATTCCCCGTGGGCTTGTAATAAATTACCACCAACACAGGAGAGCCGGTTTTGAGTAGGGCCGCATGTGCTCTCCCCCGTTTAGATTGCAGGCTTCCGGCAATGATGGTCAACAGGCCTTCCTCTGCTGTTAATAATTCTGCGATCACACTACTTTCTCCATAGCGCGTGGTTTTCATCACAATTCCCTCCATTTCTCGCATAGGCTGACTGCATTATTGCAATAAGTACAACGGTTGTTTTCGTTTTCAATATACGTGCTTCTTCAGGAAGTTGTTAAGTATATTGTGGAAACTTCAACTGAGTATCTCAGGCACGGGTATGAAAAGACTGATATTTTGATTCGTTTGGCTCTATTTGTCAAACAAAATTATCTTAGATATTATGGAAAAAATACGCATCCTCGCATTGCAATACGATACTTTTTGGGAGCAGAAAGAGAAAAACCACGAAAAGGTAAGCTCCTTGATTGGCTCTGCCCCGGCAGCAGACCTCATTGTTTTACCCGAAATGTTTGATACCGGATTCACCATGGCTCCGGAGAAATGGGCTGAAAAACATCAGGGACCTACCTTAGAGTGGGTACAGAAAATAGCTCGCGTCCATCAGTCTGCTGTATGTGCTACCTGGCCGGTAGAAGTCAATAATACATACTACAATCGATTGTATTTTGTGTTTCCAGAGGGAAACTACGTCTATTACGATAAGCGGCATTTATTTTCTTATGGAAAAGAAGATCTACACTATAGCCCGGGGCAAAGCCTGGCCTCAGTGAATTACCGCGGCTGGAACATCAATTTGTACACTTGCTACGATCTGAGATTTCCCGTATGGATGAGGAATACCCAACGCGCTGACTTGTATCTCATTCCTGCCAACTGGCCGGATACACGTATCAATCAATGGTCGTGTTTACTTCGGGCTCGAGCTATAGAAAACCAGGTCTATGTGGTGGGAGTCAATCGGGTTGGAAAACAAGTGGGAGGTCTTCAGTACAATGGGGCCTCTGCGATTATCGATTACAGCGGAAAAGTCATGAAAGAGCACTTTGACGAAGAGGCAGCACTCTATGCTGTCATTGAAAAAGGAGAATTAGACACTTTTCGATCTAACTTCCCTTTCCTTCAAGACAGGGATGATTTTGAAATGTAGGGACTAAAAAAAAGGAGAACACCCTAAATCAACAAGAGTATTCTCCAAAAATCTAAACCGAATTATCACTAATTCAGGAGCGTTGGAAGCGCTATGCATGAAAAAGACGATATATAATTGCAAAACGCTGCCTGAACGAAGAAAAAAGTTAAAAAAAGGCTATGAACTACATATTAGCTATTAAATTTATGTATTTTTGACTTAAAATCAGCACTCTAATGCAATTTAACTTATTCTACTCGATGATTATATTCAGTGCCATTACCTTGGTCGCCTGTAATCGTCAGTCCAATACCGGCCTAAATACTCGCCCGCAAGCAAAGCAGTCCGGACAACAACAGACCATTGATCAGACAACGAAATCACTTATTACATTAGCACAGCAGAAAGAAGGATCGCGATACAAGTATGGAGGAACGGGGCCAAGGACTTTTGACTGTTCGGGTTTTACTCAGTATGTTTTTTCCCAAACAGGTATTGAAATTCCCAGAAGATCCGTCGACCAGGCTTCAGCGGGCAAAAAAATTTCTGTTGATGCCGCCCTTCCGGGCGACTTATTGGTCTTTAAAAAAGGACGTAAAGTACAGCATATTGGAATCGTCGTTCGATCGGCACAGGGAGAGCTATGGGTGACTCATGCCAGTACCTCAAGAGGAGTAATAACAGAAAATGTATTATCGTCACCCTATTGGAAATCCAGAATTCGATTTGCCAGGCGGGTCCTCCCCTAAAAAATTTATATATTTGGGGCGATTTTTATCACTTGACCACGAAGTGGTTTATTAAGCGATTCAACTTACTCATATACCCTGAACAAAAGGGAAAAATTATTCAATCATGGCAAATATTATTCTCTTTGGCCCTCCGGGATCTGGAAAGGGGACACAGGCAAAAATGCTCGCTGAAAAATATGGTTTACTTCATATTTCAACAGGCGATATGTTTAGATATGAACTCAGCAATGACACACCTCTGGGAAAAAAGGCAAAAGAATATATGAATAAGGGCGCACTTGTGCCCGATGAAATTACGATCTCAATGTTGAAAAATAAAGTGCGTAAGCATCAAGAAGCTAAGGGCTTTATACTAGACGGTTTCCCCAGAACGGTTCCACAGGCAGAAGCTCTTGGAGTATTATCCAAAGAGATTGACATGGACTTAGATGCGCTCATCGCTCTGCGCGTAGAGAAAGAGGAGATTGTCAAGCGACTACTGGAGAGAGGGAAAACTTCGGGTCGAAAAGACGACCAGGACGAGAGCATAATACTCGATCGAATTCGCGTTTATACGGAAGAGACTCAGCCGGTGTTTAAATATTATAATGAGAAAGGAAAGGCTTATAACGTCGATGGGATGGGTGGAATTGAGGAAGTCTTTGGACGACTCTGTGCCGTCGTCGAAGAGCTGTAAAGCAAAATTCGAATGACCGAAGAAAATTTCGTTGATTATGTAAAGCTCAACTGTCGCTCTGGGTCTGGTGGAGCCGGTTCTGCGCATCTTCGCAGAGAAAAGTTTGTGCCCAAGGGAGGTCCGGATGGTGGCGATGGAGGCCGAGGTGGCCATATTATCGTCAAAGGAAACAAACAACTTTGGACCCTTTTACATCTCAAGTACAGAAAACACGTCATTGCTGAAAATGGCGCTGGCGGCGGCAGCTCGAGAAAATCTGGAAAAAGTGGTGAGGATCAAATCTTGGAAGTGCCCTTGGGAACGGTGGTGAAGGACGCGGAGAGCGGACAAGTTCTATTCGAAATTACAGATCAAGACGAGGAAAAAATTCTCTTGCCCGGAGGGCGAGGCGGTCTAGGCAATGTTCACTTTAAGAGTGCTACGAGACAAACACCTCGTTTTGCCCAGCCTGGGGAAGAAGGGCAAGAGCAGTGGTTCTTGATGGAGCTAAAAGTTCTGGCTGATGTGGGATTAGTGGGATTGCCCAATGCCGGCAAGTCGACCTTATTATCTACACTCAGCGCTGCTCACCCTAAAATTGCCGACTATCCCTTCACAACTCTCGTTCCCCAACTCGGCATTGTATCCTACCGCGACGATAAGTCTTTTGTCATGGCCGATATTCCAGGCATTATTGAGGGAGCGCACAAAGGGAAAGGACTCGGCCACCGCTTTCTCAAGCACATAGAGAGAAATAGTGTTCTTTTATTCATGATTTCCTGTGAATCAGACGATATCGCCGCAGAGTACGAAACGCTACTGAGCGAATTAGCCTCCTTTAACCGGGAACTTTTAGACAAGCCCCGATTGTTAGCTATAACAAAGAGTGATATTTTAGATGATATCATGAAGCAACAAATGGAAAAAGAAGTGCCCGATAATGTTGATTCGATTTTTATTTCTTCGATTGCTCAGTTTAATCTAGTGGAGATGAAAGATCTTTTGTGGGCAAAAATCCATGAGCAACTAAAATCTGCTAATGAGTAACAATTACTGAAATCAAAATAAGAAGTATGGTACGTTTGATTCAAATGGGATTTATTTTTTTCTGTTTCATCATGGTCCTACCCACTGCAGAAGCTCAAATATTAAATCGCCTGAAAAGAAAAGCTGAACGAGCTGCGGAAAAGGCTGCTGAGGAGGAGTTTGATAAAGCGATGAGCAAAAAAGTTGATGAAGAACTCAATCAAGACTCAACAGAAAGGCGAAACGATGAGTTTGGCGGTTATGACCGAACAGAGGAGGCCTTGTCGGAAGCCATTACTGGACAAATGATGGGTAAGTACGATGTTTCAGATGTTGAGTTGCCCGACAATTACACCTTTGAATTAAGCATAAGTTACGAAATACAGACGGAGGACGAAGACCCCGTCGAAATGACATTTCTCCTCGCCCCTCAAGATGAAAAGTATATGGGGTTCACCGGGCGAGGGGATAGCAAGCAAGACTTTCAGCAGATGGTATGGGATTTGGAACGCAATGTATTTGTAATGTATCAGGACAACGAGGAGGGGAAAACTCTCATGAAACTGCCTAATTTTACACAGTTGGCAGACAAGCAAATGGAAGAAGAGCTCGCCAAACAATCAGAAATGACCATAACAAAAACAGGAGAGACCAAGAATATTTTAGGGTACCACTGCGAAAAGTATATCATGGAAGACGATAAAAACTATGGAGAAGCATGGATGGCTCATGATTTTCCATATTCCTACGAGCGTTTTTCTGCCCTTATGTCCACCCACATGAAAACACCCGGGTACAGCAAACTTTCTATGGAAGACGGTTATGCTTTAGAAATGCTCACGCGAGAGAAGAAAAAGAAGGCCAAAACTACTGTCATGAAAGTAGTGGATATCGATGCGTCCGATTTTCGGATTGTCAATGGTGACTACAGCGAAAAGTAATACGCCACTCTTTTTGTGCACTATTTAACTTCTATTTTTCAAAGACTTTTTTTAGCCATTTTGGGCGTTCCCCTCTCCGCCTTTGCGGCGGATCGTGGCGCTATGTTCCAGGCTGGCGGTCCTTCGCACCAACAAAGTTGGCGCTTGGACCCACGGCCCCGGGCGAATGATCATTCGCCTCCACAGGGCCTACGCGCGGACCGTGGCCTTGCACAGCGCTAACGCGAAGAATTGGGATGAGTTGTTCCCTATCTTCCTCGACTGGGTCAGCCAATAAAGTTATATTCTTTGCGCAATCACCACAGCAATAAAAAAACGCCCCAATCATCGATCAGGGCGTTTCTATTATTTAACAGCAGGAAGATTACTCTCCTTGGCCTAATGAGTAAGCTCTCACTCCATCAAATGTGCAGAGATTTTCCGTCTTGATAATATCTAAGCCCGCTTCCAAAATTCTGGACTGCAGAGCCACAATACTTTTGGGCTCGATTTCGCCATCATCTTTTGAGACAAACCGACAACGTTGGTGGTCAGTGATGTAGGTTTTCGGCAGTTCTCCGGGATATGCTTTTACTCCGCGATTTGTCACCATCTTAAATCGAAACTCCGGCGCTGCAGCCACCTCCAGCTTTTTAGTCATATCATCGAACTCTTCTGCAGAAGCCTGAATAAAGACATCAACGCCAACATATGCTTTGTTCGTTGGAAATTCGGGTGAAATATCTACTTTGATGTGCGGATCAAAGTTCTCGTAGTTCAATGGCCTGAGATGACTTGGCTTTTGCCCCAAACGCAATATGACGGCCTTGGTGAATCCATCCGTATTCACGAGTTCTTTACTTGTTTTTTTGTTAAAGATATCGCCGGTATGCACACCTTCTTCAAGAGCACATCTCCAGGCATTTTCTATTTTCTCAGCGACTTCAGTTTGGCCCAAATGCAATAACATTCTGCATGCCCCAAGCAATAAGCCCGAAGGGTTGGCAATTCCTTCACCTGCAATATCCGGCGCTGATCCGTGAACAGCTTCAAACATGGCATATTCGTCGCCGATGTTTTCAGATCCACCCAGTCCCACAGAACCTGTGATCTCAGCCGCAATATCTGAAATAATATCTCCATATAGGTTGGGTGCCACAATAACGTCAAAGTCCGTAGGACGCGAGGCAATTCGTGCCGCTCCAATATCAATAATATAATGTTCTGCCTCTACATTCGGATAATCCTTGGCTACGCGGTCGAAAACCTGATGAAACATTCCATCAGTAATTTTCATGATGTTATCTTTCGTCATGCATGTCACCTTTTGGCGGCCGCAACTCTTAGCATACTCAAAAGCATATCGGATAATTTTCTCCGATCCTGATTTTGTCATCAATTTTAGACACTGATGTACATCCGGGGTCTGCTGGTGTTCTATTCCAGCATACAAGTCTTCTTCGTTTTCCCTTACAATGACCATATCCACATCCGCGTGAACAGAAGAAACATAAGGAGAGAAAGAAATACAAGGCCGCACGCTGGCAAAAAGGCCCAGAGACTTTCTCAGTGTGACATTAAGAGACTTGTAGCCTCCTCCCTGCGGTGTTGTGATCGGTGCTTTGAGGAGCACTTTATTTTTGTGAATCACATCCCAGGCCTCCGGAGGTATTCCGGAAGTATGTCCATCTTTATACACATCCTCCCCAATTTTTATTTCATCAATCTCAAGATCCGCACCAGCGGCCTCAAGAATTTTTAGAGTGGCTTTCATAATCTCCGGTCCTATTCCATCCCCATAAGCTACGGTAATGTTCTTCTTAATCATATTATCGGTTTTAAAATTTCAAGTGTCTGACAGTCATCGACTGGTTAATCAATTGCTTTAAGGAATCGATCCCAATTTGTAAGTGGTCATCTACAAAATTGCGCGTCACATCTTCATCACTCTCGTCCGTCTTAACGCCTTCCGGTATCATCGGAATATCAGAGACCAGTAGCAGTGCACCCGCAGGTATAGAGTTGGAAAAAGCTACGCTGAAAATGGTCGCTGTTTCCATATCTATCGCCATGGCCCGGATTTCGCGCAAATAGTCCTTAAACTTTGCATCATGCTCCCAGACGCGGCGGTTAGTGGTATATACTGTACCCGTCCAATAGTCGCGCCCATTATCCCGAATCGTAGTAGAGACCGCCTTTTGCAATGCAAAGGCCGGCAGTGCCGGCACCTCTTTGGGGAAGTAATCATCGGAGGTTCCCTCGCCGCGAATGGCTGCAATGGGTAAAATAAAATCCCCTACATTATTTTTCTTTTTTAGCCCCCCACATTTTCCCAGAAATAGGCAGGCCTTGGGATCAACTGCACTAAGCAGATCCAAAATGGTCGCTGCATTAGCACTACCCATGCCAAAATTGATAATCGAAATGCCTTCAGCTGTGGCACATTGCATATTGCGTCCCTTGATCGGAACTTGATGCCAATCGGCAAATTTTCTGACGTAATTACTGAAGTTGACGAGTAAAATATAGTCACCAAATTCATCGACTTCCATACCCGTGTATCTGGGCAGCCAATTCTCAACAATTTCTTCTCTGGTAACCATAGTATTAAATTACAAACATGCCGTCAACCAAAAAAAAGGAAAGAAGGCATAAAAAAAGGCTATGCAAAGCATAACCTCATCCTGTGCATACAGCTCAAAACTCATTGATCTGTACCCACCACAAAGTAAAATCAGAAGTTTAACCCCTACTTTAGAGGATTGTGAAGAAATTGTTATGCTTCACGTTTAATAGTAGACCCGCCAGGACTCGAACCTGGAACGACAGGACCAAAACCTGCTGTGTTACCGATTACACCACGGGTCTGTGATTCGGCGCCCCAAAGATAAAATAAGTTACTCAATAACAAAAGAGCATTTACATTTTTTTACCAAACTTGCGGAGGAGCAAGGGGATTAATAATACATCGGCGACAAGCGCACTCACCAATGTCACTGCAATCAACCAGCCTACCGTTCGAGTAGGTGGGTGAGCTGAGAAAAAGAGGATCATAAAACCGGCAAATAATATGATTGAAGTCAATAAAATGGCTTTCCCCGTTTCAGTAAAAGTGATTTTTAGGGCGGTTTCCTGATCCAGTCCTTTATTTCGAGCTAATTTGTACTTGCTGAGAAAGTGAATCGTATCGTCTACTGCAATGCCAAAAACAACGGCAAAAATAATGGCTATGCCAGCCTCCAGCTCCGTCCCCGTAAAACCGAGCAATGCTCCGGCCATAATGAGGGGGACAATATTGGGCACCAGGGCAATGAAAAGCATGGGAATAGAGCGGAATAATAATGCCATCAGAATACTCACAACTCCCACAGCAAGAGCGAGCCCATAGAGTAAACTCGTTCTAACGTATTCGGAGTTTTTATCGAGAATGACGCCCGTACCCGTCGCTTTAAACGAGAGTCCAGCAGCCTCAGCCCTCGGTTCAAACCATTCGCGAATTTGTGCCTGAGCATATTTCACGCTGTCAGCGCCAATGTCCTGAATCGTCGAACTCACTCTGGCTTTCTTACCATCCCGGCTTAAAAGGTTTTGCGCCGCGCTTTGATTTCCCAGGCTTTGCAAGCGGTCCCGGTACCGTTCATAGGTGGCTTTGTCGGGTGGGAAGGAAAAGCTATCGATTCTATTTCGATTTTCGAACATGTGAATAAAGGCAAACATTTCTGCGGGACCATTGACCCGTTGAACGTAATCTAATTGACGCAAGTACTCTTCCAACTCGGCGATGGCTTTCATTTTCTTGTACTCTAAAATCTGTTCACCGTCTTCTGAAATGAGCGCATATTCATACGGTCTGTAACCACCAAATATTTCTTCGAAGTACAAAAAATCTTCTGTGACTTTATATCCTTCGGGGAGATTGTCAGTGATGTTGTAATTCGTGCTTATCATAGAAATACCCCAAAAAGAGACGATGATTCCAATGGGAATGCTCCAAAGAATCCAGCGAGATTTATCTAGGGTGAAGTTATACGCCTTCATCAATTGTTTGGGCCACCATTGATAAAATCGACCGTGCTTTCTCAAATCCGTATGATCGTAATAACTCAACCATGAGGTCGTAAAAAATATGACGGTCACATAGGCGATCAGCACGCCAATGGCCGCATTAAAACCAAACTCCTGAATGGACACTATCCGGCTGTAACTCAGGGAAGCAAAGCCCACGGCTGTCGTCACTGAAGTCAGCAAGGTAGCTAGCCCTATTTCCTTCATCGTTATATACAGTGCGAGTTTTCGACTTTTATCGCGGGCGCCCTCGTCGAGGTACTTACTCATGATGTGAATCACATCAGATGTCCCTACAATGATCATTATAATAGGGAATAGGGCGGACATGACAGACAGTGAACTTCCACTCCATGCGAGATAGCCAAAAAACAAGATCAGAGTGAGCAGGATAGAACTCAATGAAACTAATATACCCGTGCGGCGGCGATACAGAAAAAACATTACAATAGCAATCAATACGGAGGCTATGACGGAGGATTTCCCGACCTCCCAGATTTGCATATCCACTAATTCGGTAGTGATATATGCTCTCCCCAGGGTGCGCACGGGCTGCGGTGCGTAATTATTTAGGAGGGGGTCGAGCTCTGCTCTCAATTCCCGGGCTTGTTCAATGGTGAGATTATCGGAAGTCTTTACAAAAACGATGAGGTCTTTACCTGTGGGAGAGATGAGCCGCCCCGAGAAACGTGGGTCTTTAGGGAGGTTATGTCTGGCTTCAGCGAGCTGAGTGCTGTCCTCCCATTGGAGCAGTCGGACGGGAACGGGGCCAAAGGGTGTTTTTCTGGGAAAGCTCAATTGCGTCAGAGATCTCACCTCACTTATATGCGGCATAGTGCGTATAGCCCGGGCTACGCTATCGACACGGGAAAGAAAGGTGGAGTCAAATACATGTGGCTCCCGCTGAAAGGACAGAAGTAAAAAATTATCGTCCGTTTCAAACTCTTCAACAAAGTCCATAAAGAATTCCAAATCCTCGTCCCCGGTGGGAAAGAACTGCTCAAAACTGAAGTTGAATTTGAGGGAAGGCAGGCCTGCCAGAGAAAACATAAAGAGCAATAGGAAAAGTACGATCCAGACTTTTCTCCACTTCCAATAGCGCTCAAACCAAGACGGGAATTTTGATGGATCCATAGGGTAATTTATAAGTAATAGCTAGTGACATCAGCCCCAAATTCTTACAGAGCAAGTCTCGATTTATTTACTCACTTCTTCACTTCTTCTCAGTTGCATCGCTGGGGGTTTGCTCCTTCCTGACGCGTTGATCTGATCAAATGTCTTTAGGGATATTGGCCAATAGACGATGAAAGAACAAGCGATGACTCAAATTGATTACAGAAAGCTGTAGAATTTGCATTGAAAGCACTTCCGGAGGCATCTCGTGCTATTTCCACTTGCGCAAAGGAACAGAAAGACGAGAAGTCCGCGGCAGGGATAGTAAGGGGGGCCGTCCAACGGCCCGTCCGAGTCCTGGCGTCTTTGCCGGACGAAGGACCGACAGCCCTGCATAGCCCGACCGCGCGACCGAGCACTTTGCGGCGAGGTCGCGGGGTGCCGCCCAAATCCAAGAAAAAGAAGAAAGTAAAATCTACGCTGTGACGATAACAAAAAGGAAAAAATCTCGTATTATGAGGACATGGAGGAGACGCAAAGGGAAACGGGAACGGTCGTGCGCTCGACGGGCTCTCATTATGAGGTGCTGACGGAGGGTGGCGAGCGGATCAGAAGTCGAATTCGGGGAAAATTTCGCATTCAGGGCTTTAAATTGACGAATCCCGTGGCGGTGGGCGATCGGGTAGTGCTGGACATCATGCAGGAGGAGGACCCGAAGATGGGCCAAATTGTGGAGATAGAGCGCAGAAAAAATTATGTGGTGCGGCAATCGCCCCGGCAAAAACACGGATTACATTTGATGGCTGCGAATGTGGACCAAACGGTATTGGTAACGACCTTTGTGGAGCCCGACCTGAAGCCGGGTTTTATCGATCGGTTTTTACTCATGACGGAGGGGCACGATATTCCGGTGGTCATCGTTATAAACAAGGTGGATTTGCTGGATGAAGACCAATGGGCGCAAGTTCGCGGTTTACAGGCGATTTACGAGGCGATCGGGTATTCCACGGTACTGACTTCGGCGGTTGATCAGACGGGTTTGGATACATTGGGGAGCTATTTTGATGAGAAGACGAGCTTAGTGGCCGGCCAATCGGGTGTGGGTAAGTCCACTTTACTGAATGAACTTCAGCCGGGACTGGGTATCAAGACGGCTGAAGTGTCGGAGACCTCGGGGAAAGGGCAACACACGACCACACATGCCGAGATGTTTGCCTGGGGAGAAAACGGAGCTATTATCGATAGTCCGGGAATAAAAAATCTCTCCTTTAATCATTTGACCGCTCAGGATGTGGCTCATAATTTTCGGGAGTTCTTTATTTTGAGTGCAAAATGCCGATTTGGTGATTGTACGCATAGGAATGAACCGGGCTGCGAGGTAAAAAAAGCACTAAAAGAGGGGCGCGTTTCGAAAATGAGATATCAGCATTATCTGCAAATTTTAAAGGAAGTAGAGGCCCAGAACCAATGGGAGCGGCCGGAATTATAATAACAAAATAAAACAACGAATGAGTTTAGAAGAGCAAATTAATCAGGATATGAAAGCGGCGATGAAAGCAAAGGATAAAGCGGGCCTCAGAGGTTTGCGCGCGATAAAAAGCGCTTTGCTGATGGCCAATACCGATGGGAGTGGAGAAGAAGTGAATGAAGAGAAGGAAATTCAGATTCTTCAAAAATTAGTGAAGCAGCGTAAGGAATCCCTATCGATCTACGAAGAACAAAACCGGGAGGATTTAGCGGAGAAGGAACTTGAAGAGATCGAAACGATTAAAAAGTATTTGCCAGAGCCGCTCTCTGAAGCTGCCCTCAAAGCAAAATTGAGGGAGATCATCGATAACTTAGGTGCGAGCAGTATGAAGGATATGGGAGCTGTCATGAGCAATGCCAATCAAACGTTAGCGGGTAAGGCAGATAGCTCCATGATGGCGAAGTTTGTCAAGGATTTATTAAAGTAGTCCAGTTTTAGGGCGTTTCACGATCCAGGAGAAATTCATAAATTTCGTCCTGAGCATCAAAGGATTTAAAGCCGACTTTTTCTTCACCGGCCCCGGACACAGCCCAACCCGAGATGATTTCTCGTTCTACTAATGTCCAGAGTTCTTCGATGTTGTGCTTTTGGACGTGCAAATAAATAGGGCAAGAGCAAGTACTCCAGGGGATGAAGGTTTTGGGGGTTAAGGGTTCGTCTCCGGCAAACAAAATCACGCCTTGAGGTGAGAAGTGATCAATTTGGCGGATAACGTCCGGCCGGGTATTGAGTGGAAGTTCCAAAAAGTAGGGTTGCTCTACCGGATGCAGTGCTAATTGGGACAAATAGTGCTGTCCGGACAATATCAATCCTTGCACCGGCAAGGTGTCCCACTGTTCTTGAATTTCATCGAGGGCTGTCATTTCATATCGGGCGGCTAAGTCCGGGCCCTCCACCCATTCTGCCAATTGAATGGCTGTTTGAGGTCGGATGGCTTCCGGTCCATCAAGGGGAAAAGACATCCATTCAACTAACCAGGCGGCAAAGTAACGGGCATCGGTCAGGTGGCTGATATTAGAGGCAACAATAGGTATCGGTAGCATGCAGATTGATTTTCTGCAAAGCTAATGAAACAGCGATAAATGCCGGGACTTCATTCGAGCAAAACCTCTGGGGGAGTTATAGTTTTGTTTATCTTGGTATTATGATTCGCTCAATCGCAAATTTTTTATTGGAACCACATCATTATCTTCTAGCGACCGTGATCGTGCTTTGGGTTTTGCTGTGGCGAGAAAGCAGAGAGAAAAAAGGAGTTCGAGTCCTGTTATTGGTTGTCGTCAGTGGATTTCTATTCTTCTTGTGTACCCCATTGCCGGAGTATTTTATTTCCAAAAAGGAAGGCCAATTTAGCGTTGTAGATCCGTCCGCATTAGATACGAGTCAGAAATATTTTATCGTAGTTTTAGGTGCGGGCAAGGTTTCTGATCCCGCTCTAGCTGCTTCCCATCAAGTCAATGAAAAAACAAGCCTTAGAATCATGGAAGGCTGGCGAATTTACCGCGCATTGCCACAGGCGCGCCTGGCCTTATCCGGTGCACATTTTAACAGTTCGGTCTCTCAAGCAGAAGTGAGCGCCCGAGCGGCGGTATCATGGGGAGTGAATCCCTCCGATACCGTGCAGCTGCGCAGTGGAGTAAATACCGCAACAGAGGCATTGGCCGTTAGAGCACGCTTGCTAGAGAATGAACAGTTAATTGTAGTAAGTTCAGCGATCCATTTGCCAAGGGCGAAGTACTTATTTGAGTCGGCCGGCATGCGGCCCCGTATGGCGCCTGCTCATTTTATCATAAAAGACGATCCCGATGCTCCTTTTGAGCTTTGGATCTCCCACTGGAATCAGCGGCTGAAATGGTGGGGCACATGGCTGCACGAGGCGGTCGGTTTACAATATGCTCAGTGGAGAAAATAGCTTTAATGTGTGATACCTCCACTAAAAATGTCATCTCGTATTGAAATCGACTTACTTAATAGAAGATTCATATTTCTTTTTTTAAAAAGGTATATATTGGGGTTTTAGTTCTAAAGGGGGATAATTACAATTTGATGAAGCGAATTTGCCTGGTTGCGAATAGTACCTGGTTTTTGTATAAGTATCATTCCATGATACGAGATCTTTTATCCAATGGGTTGGAAGTTATCCTGATTGCCCCAATGGATCGGTACGTCTCTCATTTCAGTGCTACCCCCCGACTCCATCATATTCATCTTCAACACTTAGATGCTTCGGGGAAAAATCCTTTTCGGGATTTCCTTTTATATCGAGAAATCAAAGGACACTTCAAAAAACTCCGTCCAGATCTTGTATTCAGTTTTACCATCAAGCCGAATATTTATTGTACAAGAGCGGCACGAGAGTTAGGGCTGACTTGCATCCCAAGCATTACCGGCCTGGGGTATACCTTTACCCATGGGGGGTTCTTAGAAACGTTAGTTACTCAGATGTACCGCCATAGTCTGCGCTCCTCACGAAACATTATTTTTCGGAATCGAGAAGACCTGAAACACTTTCAAGAATTGGGAATAACTCACTCTTCACAGAATCTATTGGTTCAAGGCGTAGGTATTGATCTACAGCACTTTCAAACTGTATATAGTAAAGCACCAGTGTTTACCTTTTTGTTTGTCGGGAGGATTCTATCAGATAAGGGCGTTCGAGAGTTTGTCTCAGCATCGCGTATTTTGAAAAATCAAGGAATGCGAGTAAAGTGCGCTCTATTAGGTCCCTTAGATGCGCAGAATCCATCCGTAATCCCTCCGCAAGAATTAGCTGGGTGGCTGGCAGAGGGCGTTGTAGAGTATTATGGAAAAACTGATGATGTTCGCCCCTATTTAGCTCAGTGCGATGTTTTTGTGTTGCCCTCCTACCGGGAGGGATTGTCTACTGCAATTCTGGAGGCTCTGGCAATGGAGCGACCCGTCATTACAACAGATGCTCCGGGCTGCAAAGACGCCATTGATGAAAATTGTGGATGGACCGTACCGGTAAAAAATACAAAAGCACTCGCTCGTGCCATGAAAATAGCTTATGAAATGCCGCAGCAAAAATTGCAAGCCATGGGGGAAGCAGGGAGAAGTCGAGTACAGCGACGATTCACTAAGGCTAATATGAATAAGATGTATTTAGATTTGGCCTTGACTCACAAAGAAGCAGTTCACTCATGAGTCGACTTCTCATGCTACACTATCGCTTTCCTCCCACTCAAGTGGTCAGTAGTAAACGATTGGCTCATGTATATTTGAGCGCGCAGCCACATTTTGAGGAAATATTCGTCTTGACGAGTAGGGAGTACAACGAGTTACCACATGATCCTCAGTTAGAAATATCTCCCCAGCACTTAGAAGTAGTCTCACATATTGATTTGCGGTCATTGCGGAGAATTGTGGTCTCCGGAGATAAGCAAGCAACGGTTGATACGAGAGCAAAGCGCAGCGCTTTCGGGCGTCAGCTTTTGCAATTGCGCAAGACCTGGCCCTTTTTTTATCTCTTCGATGATGGGGGGCGGAATTACGTACGAAAAATGCTTAAAAGAGCAAAAAATATCATTCAGGCCGAGAATATTACTCACCTTTTCACCTCTTACGGGCCCTATGCAGATCATTGGATTGCAGCCCAACTAAAGGTGGCTTTCCCTCATCTCTGTTGGATTGCAGATTTCAGAGATCCCCTGCATAACCAAGCACCTTTCAAGCCTCTTTGGCCACGAAAGCAGGAACGCGTGAATCGGAAAATTTTAGAAAAAGCGAATGTAATAACCGCTGTTTCAAAAGGCGTAGCTGAAACCTTGAGCCCCTATCATTCAAATGTTGAGCTATTATATAATGGTATGGGGCCGATGAACGAACATCCGCTGGTAAATTTAACTGCCGGCTTTACGATGCATTACACCGGTTCTCTCTATGGTCGATGGGAAGCGATAAGGCTGTTCTTGCAATGCTTGAAACAAATTATAGTGAAAAATCCAGGGAATAAACTAGACCTCCAATTTTGCTATTATGGTCCAGATCACCACGCATGTAGAGAACTAATCCAGCGGGAAAAAGCGGTTGAGTTTTGCCAAATTCACGAAACGATAGGTATGAAAGATAGCCTATCTCTGCAGGCGAGCAGCCATATTAATCTATTGCTCAGTTGGTCACACCCAGAGCAAAAAGGAATATTAAGTGCTAAATTGTTTGAGTACTTATCGGCTCAACGGCCCATATTTGCCATAATCGACGGCCCTTCGGACCCTGAGATGACCCATTGGGTAGAGCAAATAGGAAATGGACGCTGTCTTTTTATGGAAGAACAACGCCCGGAAATGATTTGTCGGGAGTTGAGTGAATTTATCACCGAAGTTCATACCGGACAATGGCAAGGTGTCCGCACCATGCCGAAAGAGGCCTTTTGGTCCTATCAGGCGGATAAATTGTGGAATACGGTGCGTAATTCAGAGAGTGGATCGAAAACATAAGCGCCTTCTATGAGGTATGCTCTTCCAACCAGGCTTCTGCCTGATCATCCCCAAGCTTCACTGCTTTTTTCCAATCGGCTAAATACCCTTTCCGGCCGGCCTGAAACTTGGCCCACCCTCTGAATCGAAGTCGCTCGGCAAGCATAGTTTCAGCCTCCTCTTCAGCCGCACAATGAATGGCCTTATCAAAAGCCTTGGCCGCCTCGTCAAATTTATCCAGATGGATCAGCGTTTCGCCATACTTTGAATATGCATGTGCTCGCTTAGCGTAATTGGGGTTTGTCTTCCTGAACCCTCGTTCTGTAAAGAGCTTGAGGTTAAATTCTGCTTTCTCGTATTTTCCTACTTTCATGTAACACTCCGCAAGATGCAATCGCGCCTTCCAATATATCGGCTGAAGAGCTAAAGCATATTTTGCCGTTGCTTCAAAATTATCTATCGCTTTTTCATACGAACCTTGCCTTAAGTACACATGAGCACGCCCGTAATGTGCATCGGCATTGGTATAGTCCAGATGAATCGACTTCGAAAAATCGTGAAGGGCTTCTTCTGTATTCTTGAGATGATAGTTCAAATGCCCTCTGCGCTCGTAAGCCTGAGAATGCTTATTGTATTTTTTTATCGCTTTATCAAGCGCTTCAAAAGCATCAGCTTCCTGCCCTGACTTGTCGACCAATTTTCGTCCTTCCTGAAAATGTCGTACGACCATTTTGTCGCTGTCGGGTTCAATTAAATGGTAATCTAAAATATTTCCCTCCTCGACCATCCAGGCACAAATCTTACCTGCTACAGCAAATTGAGATAAATAACTCAATATATCGATGGTGTTTTTCCAGTACTTATCCGTAGTCTGTGCTACATGACGCGGAACGACAATACTCAGGTTTTCAAAGTCAAATAACTCCTCTTCCTCCTTGAATAAAATTTCGGTTTTATAATAATTTTCCAACCTATGGCGATACATCTTCAAAGCCTTGTCAAAAGCTCTTTGTTTACCAAAATCTAAACGTCCCTGAACTATAGTTTTCTGCAGCATATATATTTGTAGTAATGAGGTTTTGGTTATGATAACAGAAAATATCGTACCAAAAAACTATTTTTTGTACAATTTTTCCGAAAACTTACCAAGACCAGTGATGTGGTGGCATCCTATCGAACCTTTTCAGCGAAAAATATTCGATATTTAATTAATTATTATTGGTCATGTGATTCATTGGCCTGGACTTTCTCACGCTGAGCTACCAGTTTTTGCAAGGGCTCTAAAGAAGAAAGAGACAAGGGTTCATCTTTGCGATATGCTTTATATCTACCCTTTCCCATTTTTGTGCCGTTAAAGCTCAGGTGTTTGCGCAATTCCTGCCGTTGTTCTTGCGGAAGTGATTTAAAATCCGCGCACTTTTGAGAACAACAGTGGTCGTATTTTTCTGCACAAGAAGGGCATTGAATAAATAAAATATGGCAAGCATTATTATCGCAATTCACGTGGGTGTCGCAGGTAGCTCCACATTGATGACATCGAGCAATCACATCTTCTGAAATGCGCTCTCCCAATCGCTCATCGAAAACAAAATTCTTACCTACAAACTTGTTTTCGAGTTGCTTTTCTTCTACTTCTCTGGCATATTGAATTATCCCACCATCTAACTGATAAACATTGGAAAACCCTTTATGTTTCAGATAAGCGCTCGCCTTCTCACAGCGAATCCCACCGGTACAATACATGATAATGGGCTTATCTTTATTATCAGACATCATCTCCTCCACCTGTGGTAAGCATTCTCTAAATGTTTCTACATCCGGAAGTACAGCGTCTTTGAAATGTCCGACCTCCCATTCGTAGTGATTGCGCATATCGACTACATATGTGTCTTCGCGCTCCGTTAAGCGATTAAAGGCGACTGCATCCAGATGCTCGCCGCGCCGGGTGACATCAAAAGTATCGTCATTGAGACCATCAGCGACAATCTTTGGACGCACTTTCACATTCAGTTTGAAAAAAGATTTGCCATTATCCTCCACGGCAATATTCAGGCGAGTGTCCTTTAAAAAGCCAATCTCTTCCAGTATCTCTCCGAACTCCCTCCAGTGTTCTTTAGGAACAGATATTTGCCCATTCACGCCTTCATTTGCAACGTAAATGCGTCCCAACACATCAATAGAATGCAACTTGAGATATAAGTGGTCTCTAAAAAGTTGGGGGTTGCCCAATTGGTAGTATTGATAAAAGGAAAGTGTGATGCGCTCCTCCTCACTCTCCATCATGCGGCGCTTCAACTCCTCGCCGTTGACGCGGTTGTACAGTCTCATATTTCTCAGATTTTGTTCACGAAAGTGGAACCTTGTTCCGGCAAGTTACAAGCTTGCTGCTCACTCCATCAGCCACAAAGATAGCGATATTTCAGAGGGCTTTGGAAATTTTGTCCCTCTAAAATCAAAGGAACCTATCCTGCCTGAGCTCAATTTATCTCACACATTAAAAATTGCTCCTTTCCCTAAATGCTGTTGAATTTGTCTTGTCCTACTTTACGACTAAGGAATTTCGATGAAGAATCTGACCATTCTCATCGCGCCAGATCGCCCAATAAGTGCTTCCCGATAGCTGAGAAGGCAGCTGAATAGTTTGCGGACCAACTCCAATAGGTGAGCGCAAAACGAGTCGACCGGAAATCCCGACCAATTCAAAAGTACCCGGCATTTCGGAACGAATTGTAAGTTGGGATTCCGCGGGGTTGGGATAGAGTTGAGCGGATTGATTGGGAATGGCGCGCAGCCTTCGGATAGGTGAAAAGGAAATGTCTCCATCTTTCTCTTCCGTGCGCAAGCGTACGAAAAATCCGTCATCCGTCGGCCGATTGAGTTCTCCAGACCAGGAATAATTTAAATGCAACCAATGATTCACGTCCAAAGTGGTCCAGTCTTGAAACTCTAATCCATCCATTGACCACTGTAAGACTGCCTGATCCAGAGCGTAAGTGGTTTGAAATTCCACATTCAAATAAAAACTGCGTTCATCCCAGTATTCCGTCTCAAATGTCAACCAGTCCGCGGCCAGTATACTCTGATCCAGTTCCAGAACGTAAAGACCTTCACTTACATCGGAAACAATCACGTGTCCACTGGGGAAAAACGGGTAGGTTCCCCAGGCTCCTTTATTCCCAGTATAATTGGGCAAACTGGTATTTGTGAGAAAATACCCCACCCGCACAGGATCTGCCGGATTGGAAACATCCAATACCTGCAGTCCGTCGTGATAGTAAGCGACAAAACATAAATTACCGCGAATGAAAGGATTGTGAACGATATTGTCTGTTTGACTCGGATGTAAAACGGGATCCTTATAGGTACTCAAGATTCCCATATCAGATATGTCCGCTAAATCGACAAAATGCAGCGGATTCTCATGCGTTTCCTCAGCAACGACTGCAAAACTGCCATCGTCTGCTACCCATCCGCTGTGATTGTACCCACTAGCAAAAGCGGAACCTTGTAATGAACCAATCACTGAAGGCAATGAGTCTGATACGTCTAAAACATAGTATCCACAGCTGTTAACATTACAATAGGCCGTATCGTTTCGGACATACAAATCGTGGACATAACTGCTCGCGCAGGACACCCCATAATCCTTCAAATCATACCTGCTCCAAACGGTGGGATGGTAGGGGTCAACAGATAAGTCATAGATAATAAGCCCTTGGCTTTCATTATCTGCTGCTGCAGTGTAGAGCTTCGCTGTGGCTGTATCGATCCAAATATTGTGACAGCGACCAAAATCAGTTGTTTCCTGGCGAAAAGTAGCAGTTCCGGCCAAAATAGAATCCATATTTATTATAGTCAAGCCTTGCGCTGTACCCCACTGGTCTGCTACTCCGTAGCAATAATTCTCGTAGGTTTTGAAATCGCGCCAGCTGGAGTTGCCGCCCAATCCGACACCCACTAACTTTTGCACAGAGTTGACGTCTGTTATATCAAAAAATAAGATGGAATCCAACGTGCCAATAATAGCAACTTCCTCTCCATTTGGCCCGATATACCCCCAACAATCACTATACTTTTGGCCACCGGGTTTTGCAGGTAAATTGGGATCGTCGTAGTGGTACACCTCTTCGATATTCTCGGCATTCTGTCCCCATACTGTGCCAAAAGAAAAAACCAATACAAGTAAAAAATATTTCCCCATTATAATAATAAGCGCTACAGTGAAAAAAAAGTTTCTTTTAGGAGTGAAATTTGTCCATTTTGTCCTATTTACGGCAGTTTCAGGATTGTTGCGCTTCTTAATTCAGGGGATTGATTTTCATATCAAAACATTATTTCTTAGCTTGTTCTTGAAATACAGCGAATATGTCAGCACTAAAAGATTGGTTGAGCACCCGGCAGGAAGATATGGTTGAAGTCCGGCGGCACCTGCACCAAAACCCCGAATTGTCGGGAAAAGAAACGTCGACCCAGGCTTTTTTAAAATACCGGCTCAAAACCAGTTGGCCCGACAAGCTTTGGGAAGTGGCGGATACCGGACTCGTGGCGGAGTACCACGGAAAGGAAGAAGGGCCTTGTGTTATGGTACGGGTAGATATCGACGCCTTACCGATTTCTGACGAGAGTCTAGATGTCCCCTACGCCAGTCACAACGAAGGAGTTGCTCACAAATGTGGCCATGACGGACACTCTACGATTGGACTCGGATTGGCGCACTACATTGCTCAGCATCGCCCCAAAAAAGGTAAAGTTGCCATCCTGTTTCAACCGGCAGAAGAGACTGCACAGGGCGCTAAGGCAGTATTGGAAGACAAAAACTTTAAGCTAACCCCGGATTTTATTCTGGCTCTGCACAATGTGCCCAAGTTCCCTAAAAAGTCCATCGTCGTCATCCGAAACCACTTTAGCGCTTCGGTGCGTAGCGTAATCATCCAACTCAAGGGGTGTGTTGCCCACGCTGCAGAGCCAGAGCAAGGTCGAAGCCCCGACATGGCACTTTGTGAACTGCTGCAATATGCTAAAGATCAGACACACAACGCGCCGGATGAAGAAAGCTTCCAATTACTTACCCCCATCTATATGAATATGGGCCAAAAAGCCTATGGCACCTCTCCGGGACATGGCGAGCTGCACCTCACCTGTCGATCCTGGAGTCCCGAACAAATGAAACAGCTCACTGAACAACTCGAAGAGAAATTAGCTGCTGTTGCAAAAAAATACAAGCTCGAATCCGACATAAAATATATAGAGATCTTTCCCGCTGTTCGACAAAATGATCAGCTCGTCGATGCCCTGGAAGGTGCTATTGACCATCTTGACTTCGAAGCGATCCATCAGAACCGCCCCTTTCGATGGGGAGAAGACTTCGGCGCTTTTAGTCGGGAATTCCCTTGTCTAATGTTTGGACTGGGTGCCGGAGAAGAACAACCCGTGCTCCACCATCCGACCTATGACTTCCCCGATGAAATAATACCTGATGGCATTATGGTATTTAGTACTCTTATTGACGAACTCCTCAACTCTTAATATGTGGCATACTTCCGAGATCCTGATTAGCGAATCCAACGTCGCCAATAATATAGAATTTATTCGCTCTGCCGCCGGGAAAAACACCATTTTCTCCTCCGTTGTAAAAGGGAATGCATACGGTCACGGCATAGATGTTTTTGTGCCTATCGCTCAGCGCTGCGGGGTCAACCATTTCTCCGTTTTTAGTACCAACGAAGCCTACCGCGTCAAAAAAGTAGCGCGGCCTAACACTACCATCATGATCATGGGCATGGTTGACAACGAAGCCCTCGAGTGGGTGATAGAAGAAGAAATTGAGTTTTATGTATTTGAAACCGACCGGCTGGAAAAAGCAAAAGCCGCTGCAGAAAAAGTCGGCAAAAAAGCACGTATCCACTTGGAAATAGAAACGGGAATGAATCGCACCGGTATGAGCTTAGGATTGCTCCCACAGGTCTTTCAATACTTAAAAGATCACAAAAATCTCATCGAATATGTCGGCCTATGCACACACTACGCCGGAGCTGAAAGCAATTCTAATTATTATCGCATCCAAAATCAGATCAAAACCTTTCGTCAGGTGATAGAACAGGGCAAGGAGCGCAAGATCACCCCAAACTTATATCACACAGCCTGCTCAGCGGCCCTGCTCAGCTTTCCCGAGACGAAAATGGACCTCGTACGGGTGGGAATTCTTCAGTACGGATACTGGCCCAGCAAAGAAACCCTCATCCGCTGTCTCAATGAATTGGATGAAACCCACGACCCTCTGCGACGAGCCGTTAAATGGCGCAGCAAAATTATGTCAATCAAAGAAGTCCCCGCAGGTGATTTTGTCGGTTACGGCACCTCTTATCTCACCGAACAAGACATGACTATCGCCGCTGTTCCCGTGGGTTATGCTTACGGATATACCCGATCCCTCAGCAATCAGGGCCGGGTACTCATTCACGGTAAGCGCATGAGCGTGATCGGCATCGTAAACATGAATATGATCCTCGTCGATGTGACACTTATAGATGGGGTCAAAAAGGGAGACGAAGTCGTACTCATTGGTGGCCAGGGCGACCTAACCATTTCCGTTGACTCCTTTGGCCAACTCAGCAGCCAACTCAATTACGAACTTCTCACTCGACTACCTCAAAACACGCCGCGCATAGTAGTCAGTTAATTCTTTTTCTTTTTTTTTGGGCGCATCCCGACAGCAAGTCTGCTGCCGGGTCGGGCTGTCCAGGGGTTCCGTACAGCACCTTTTTTGATTGACCATTGGTCGTTTTCATGATTCCTTACCTCCTGTAAGTTGATTCCTTATCGTTGGGAAAAAAGGTGCTGCACTCACGGCTCGCCTGCGAGCCGTGACCCGTCCCATCCCTTGCGCAATCGCTCTTACTCGGGAGTTCATTGAGCTTGGAGAACATAAATTATTTCTATCTTGGCAGTACAATTTTTGGATCAATTCTATCCCAAAAAATTAGCTATCCATGGGAATTCAGGCTTCGTCCATCCTTCGAATAAATAAAAAACAACTGTTCCGGGGACTCGTATTCCTCATCTTCCTGGCCATCCTAATCTTGCGCCTGAAAACCTTTTTCCACGCTCCCTCGCTCATGATCGACGAAGCCAATGTTGCCCGCAATCTTGCCGAGCGCAACTGGCTCCAACTATTTCAGCGACTCGACTATGAGCAATACGCGCCCAGTCTCTTTCTCCTCTGGGTAAAAATCTCTACTCTCATTTTCGGGATGAATGAATACGCCTTGCGGCTCCCCTCCCTTCTATCCTTTCTGCTCAGTCTGCCTCTTCTCTACTACATTAGCAAACACCCTCGAATTCGACTGTCACCAGCTACACTTTGCGTCGTTCTCCTACTATACAGTTGCTCACATATAATGATATTTCAAAGCAATGCCGTAAAACAATACTCAACGGATGCTCTCCTCGCTCTTTTCTGGGTCGCAATAACTCTTAGACGGGATTATTCTTTCATTTTCTCAGTTTGGGCCAAACTCACTTGGATACTTCTGGGGACAATATCCATCTGGCTCTCTATGCCGATCGTCTTTGTTTTCGCATCTATCGGACTGTATTACCTCGCTCAAGCTCGCAGACAAGGCCGCAGCATCGAGTATCTGCAGCACTTTGCTGTCCCCGTCTTCTTTTGGATTGCCAATTTTCTGCTGTATTTCTTCCTTCTCCTCAAAAGCGACGCCCAATCTCAATACCTCCAGCAGTATCACGACTCTTTCTTTTTCGATCACCGCTTTTGGCTTTTAGATTCCTGGGACCACAACTGGAATATCATTGCTGCCAATATTCAAACCTTTGTGGGTAAAACAGTAATCGTATTTGCCTGGGTTCTTCTCTTTGTATTCACCGGCGTATTTACTCTGATAAAAAAGTACCGGGAACTCCTTTTTCTCTTACTCTTTCCCGTGCTTTGGGCAGCAATGGCCTCTTTTTTGCATTATTACTCTTTTATCCCTCGTCTCCTACTTTTTGCTACTCCCTTGTTATTTCTGCTCCTGGGGATCGGAGTTCAGGCACTGTGGAGCAGCAGCCGAAACTACGGGTCGAGGGCACTGATTTTTCTCTCAACGCTTTTCGTCCTCCTTCAAATGAGTGGATGGCAGTACTTTTCTCCAGACAACCATTGTTTGATGGAGGAAACGAGGGAGGCCTTAGAGGCGTTCCATCCTCCTGACACAGTGCCATACAAGGTTTTTGTCAATCACGGAGGAGCACCCGCCCTCTCCTTTTACACAAAATATTACGATGAGAAGGCCAGTTTTCAAACGTACAGTGATTTTCGATGGATTCAATGGGATGAAAATATTGCTACAATAGCCGAAAACTATTTGAAGACCCATCCAGAATACACCCTCGTCACTATCTGGGGCCATGCCTCCGAAAAAGATATCCAAAAAGAAGTGGTTGCTATAAAAGAAAAGGGGCTGATTCCAATCCAGAGTATCGAAAAAAAACTGACGAGAATTACCTCGTGGAGACTCGTACGCGCCCAACCTCCTGACCTATCACCGCAAAGTTTGAAGTGAATCCCCGCATTTTGCGTCAGTGCTGTGCAAGGCCACGGCCGGTGCGCAGGCCATTTCGGGGCGGGCCGTGGGTCCAAGCTCCAACTTGTTGGAGCGCAGGACCGACAGCCTGGAACATAACGCCGCCCGCCAAGGCGCCTTGGCGGGCGGGACGCCCAAATCCCTAAAAATTAGATAAAAAAGAGAGTTATCTAATCTCAAAATTTGATATCTTTATCACGGAATGAAAACGACTCACATATTAAATAAGCAAATTAATTATGAAAACTTACTCTGTAACCTTTAGCGCCATATTTCTGGCGTTACTTATTTTTCTCACGAGCTGTTCAAGCACAACGCTAATTACGAGTAACCCCAGCGGGGCCCGGGTAAATATTAATGGGGAAAATGTAGGGACTACCCCTTATTCTCATACGGACACAAAGATTGTTGGAAGTTGTAATCAACTGCGCTTAGAAAAAGATGGCTTTAAACCATTCATGACCACTTTCTGCCGAAATGAGCAAGTCAGTGTTGGAGCCATCATTGGTGGATTGTTTATTTGGCCCATATTCCTATGGGTTATGGAATACAAGCCTGGGCGCAATTATGAGTTAGAACCCCTTGATGGTGCGCCTTCAAACAATACATTGGATGATAAAAAGGATAAACTTCTAAAGCTAAAGGAACTATATGATCAAGACCTGATCAATAAGGAAGAGTACGAGAAGGAACGAAAAAAGATTCTGGAAGGGGCTTAGAAAGACCTTTTTTTCGCCTTTCAATCTGAGAGTATAACAAGCTCACCTTTCTTTCTATTCGAAGAAAATATCGGTGGAAGTGAGAAGCATTTTCACTAAAAAGAAGGAACAAATAAAAAGGGCTACCGGATTTCTCCAGCAGCCCTCTAAGAAAACGTAATAGAAATCTACAAATCTAATATGCCGGTAATAAGTACATCCAAGGTCACGGAGGTACCGGCATTTACAGTAACAACATTCGAACCAATAGAGGAGAGGATATCCAGTTCTAAGGTACCCTGAAGCTCCATATTTCCTTCTGCATCTTCTTCATAAGATGCATAAATCAACTCATAAGAACCCTCTTCAATAAAGAACAGTTCGTAATCCCCATTGGATTGCACACTTGCACTATTTTCGGCATTGGCAAATGCCCGTCCGTTTTGCATCTGAATTTCATCTTCGCGGGTATATGTTCCCTCTGCGTAAGCATAAACGACAATGCGATCACTGGAGCTAAAATTATCTTCACAGTTTCCGGCTATTAGTCCGGAATTGCTCTTATTGACTACCCGCACGCCGGCTTCCAGGTCTCCGGTGCCCGCAAATTGATAATCTGATGTTCCATTTGACCGCTCGATACATTTCCGAAGATCAAAGTCTAAAACATATTCTGATCGACTGTCAGCTTCCACTACCAGATCCGTACTCAAGCTCAGAGTTTGCTGACCACTTCCCAGTGCATGTTGATCGCCATCTGCATCAACTACATAACAGCCAGGGCTGTTTCCTTCTGCATCTGTATCGTAATCGAGATCTAATTCAATGGTCTGATAACTGTCTGCTTCCACTTCAGTATTTGCCAACAATTCTGTCCTTCCATTTTGTAGGGCGTACACATCGACCGTCGTTTGCTGGAAGCCCTCTACAGATGAACCATCCAGACGTAAATCTGTAATGGTGACAAAGGTCGCTTCTACCTGACGATCATCAATTGGAGCATCTGTTATCTCCATACTTAGTTCGCCGGAAGCTGCTTCCATATTATCATCGTCATCATCGCAAGCTGTCCATCCTAAAGAGAGGACCAGTAAAGCCATCAAAAAAATTACCTTCTGTTGCATAATATTTCATTTGATTCGGGTATATAACCAACAGGCGGCACATTATATTTCTATTGTTATAATAAGAGAAAAATAGAAAAACAGCCTGACAAGTCAGTGAAGTCAATGATTATATCATTTTTTCAACTTAGAAGACATTCTACTAACCACTGAGTCTATTATAGCAAGAGGAGATACCATTCGATAGATACGACTCAATTTTTGGCGATTTCACTTCCTTTTTGAAGAACGGCGGGGTGATTTTCCTGAGAGATAAAAGCCGGGCACCTCTCTCATCTATCAATGGCCAAAGAAGAAAGCAGCAAATACTAGAGAGAACAACCGCTAATAGGCGCGTTCATTTTTATTCTCCATATAATTAATGAAGGCGCGATTGACTACCTTATTACCTCCAGGCGTTGGGAAATCGCCGGTAAAGTACCAGCGACCCGTATGATGCGGACAAGCTTGTGCAAGGCCTTCGGGCGTTTGATACACAATATCAACCGGAATTTTTAAATCATCCGGTCGCAATATTTCAGAAATTTTAGCTGATATCTCTTTATAAGTGAAAGGCTCGTACAACTTCTTGACCTCGTTTTTCGCCTTCTCTCTCGGTAAGGTCATTTGCTTTTTGCACGCCTTATACACCTTATCGAGGAGTGACAGCTCATCGCGTTCTTTCAATAATGCGACTGCGGCTTGAAAGGCAGCAAATTCATTCATTTTAGACATGTCGATCCCATAGCAATCAGGATAGCGAATCTGTGGTGCTGAGGACAACACAATAATCCGCTTGGGATGTAACCGACTTACGATTTTTATAATACTATCCCGCATGGTCGTTCCCCGGACAATACTATCATCGAGCAAAACCAGAGTATCCAAGCCATTTTTTACGATACCATAGGTGACATCATAGACGTGAGATACCATATCTCCCCGCACCACCTCATCGGCGATAAAGGTGCGCATTTTAGCATCTTTTACAACTAATTTCTCCACCCGGGGTCGCTGCTGAAGAATCGCTCGAATATTCTTCATCGTGGGCTTCTTCAGGTCTTTTATCTGGCGGGCCTTTCTTTCATCAAAAATATGCTCTATGCCTTCAATCAAGCCGTAGTAAGCTGTTTCTGCCGTGTTGGGCACATAGGAAAACACCGTGTTCTCCAAATCGTAATCGACCATTTCCAAAACCTCTTCTGCCAATTGAGCTCCGAGTTGTTTTCTTTCCAGGTATATGTCTCTATCCGTACCGCGGCTAAAATAAATGCGTTCAAAAGAGCACGAATTCTTTTCGAGAGCGTCCATATAGGGTTTCATGGAAACCCGTCCATCGCGTTTAACCGTCAAAACGTGTCCGGGGGCAACCTCTTGTATCGTATTAACAGAGACATTAAAAGCGGTTTGAATAGCCGGTCGCTCCGATGCAACAACGACTACTTCATCATCCTGATAAAAAAATGCCGGCCGAATGCCCGAAGGATCTCTCAATACAAACCCATCGCCATGCCCCACCATACCGGCCATGACATAACCTCCGTCGAATTTTCGATGCGCCCGGGACATGACCCGCTGAATATCCAGGTGCTTAAAAATCAATTGGTTGATTTCCTGGTTAGAATAGCCATCGGGCTTGAACCAATTGTATAATCGCTGTACTTCGTCATCTAAAAAGTGACCAATTTTCTCCAGTACAGTTACTGTATCAGACTTTTCCTTGGGGAATTGCCCGAGTTCTACTAGCTCATCAAACAACTCGTCTACATTGGTCAGATTAAAGTTGCCGGCGATCACTAAATTCCGCGTCATCCAATTATTTTGGCGCAAAAAGGGATGTACCGTTTCTATACTATTGGAGCCATGCGTTCCATACCTCAAGTGCCCCAACAAAACCTCTCCCGTGTAGGGGAGATTATTTTTCAGGTACTCTCCATCAGCCAATTGTTCAGGCGTACAATTATCGAAATAAGAAAAAACGGAGGTAAATAGGTCCTTGAGGTACTTCGGACTATTAGACCTTTTTCTGGAGATATATCGCTCACCCGGTGAGGCATCGAGCTTAATCGTAGCTAAACCGGCTCCATCCTGCCCTCGATTTCGCTGCTTTTGCATCAGCAATTGCAACTTATTTAAACCGTAAAGGTTGGTACCGTACTTGTCGTGGTAATAAGATAGCGGATGCAAAAGGCGAATAAAAGCCAGACCGCATTCGTGTTCTATTTTGTCGCTCATAACCCACAGATATCTAATGAGTAACAAAAGTACACCTTAATTTTGTCTATTCCCTATAGATTGATTTAAAAATGGCAATTTAGTGAAAGGGAAAGGGGCTTTTGTTTTGGACTTTTGCGCCTCTTGACTTGAAACCCTAAAGTGATTAGGGGTAAAAGTGTTGTTGCCATGGAGTTGCTTTTTCATTTTATCGGCTGAATCATGATTTAATGGGTGGGTAGGAATTAGAGGCGGTGTTTTTGAGAAGGGTCGATTTTTTGTTGTTTTTTCGGGCGTCTGAATCACAGACCTTGGTGGCGCCTCGGCGGTATTATACGGATTACTGCGGATTCCACGGATTGCCCCTGCTTCCTTCGACTGCGCTCAGTAAGCAGGGGCTTGCAATGTCACTTGTGAATGAATTTGTTGATCTTCTTTTGTCTGAACCGCTGATTGATGTGATTCAATGATCGCCTTGAATAGAGACGGTGATGTTGAGAAGGAGGATACATTTCAAGCCCCTTTATTCCTCCGCCCCATCGATTTCGAGGGTTATTGGTTCTCCGGTCTGCAGCATTGGGAAGTAGGTAAAACTATCTTTTTCTTCTTGCTTTTGGCTTGATCCAAAAGTAAACAAAAATCAAGGACCCATCAAAGGTGATTTTTGCAGTAGCAAAACCGCGGTCGCTTTTTACCGCTTCATGTTGAGAAGCGCCGTAGGCGATTCGAAATGCCGCCATAGGCGGTACTTTTTATTTTAACTAACCTTATTTGAAATTGATCAATCACGTCGCGTACCTACGGCACGCCAATATTTTCGGGTTCATGTTTCTACCGATTTTGCATACCTAACGGCACGCAAATGACCGCTCTGCGCGCCGCTATCACTGGTGATGGGTCCGCCCCTCTTTTCTAGATGCTTTTCGTCCGAGATTTTTGCACTTGCGCGCCTTGGGCAATATCTTTTTAAATGTTGGATTTTAATGTTCGTGTTCGGGGGTTTTGTTCTTTTGGGATATTTGTCTGAACCACTGATTACACGGATGACTCGGATTGCACGGATTTCTTTCGGGGTTCTGTGCAGAAACGGGGATTTTTGTTTGATTGGGGAGGTGTTGTTGGGTGAAGGGCAGAGACAGGGCGCGCCCTGTCTCTACATTGGCCAGCGCCCCAGGCCCTTTTGTTTGAACCGCTGATTGATGTGATTTAATGATTAACGCGATTAGAGGCGGGGTTTTTGAAGAGGCGGCGGTTTTGTGTGGTTTGGTTAGGGTGGGCTGTTTCTTTTATGGGTACTTCCGAAAACTATCCTTTTGCGTGAACAACCATTTCTAATGAATTAGTCTAAATGTAAAATATGTACGTAAGCATCGTTATTCTTCGGTCTCTTAGCTCTTGCCAGGCTCTCTCATCATGCCTTGCTTAAGCACATATTTTATTATTTTCACATCAAAAAACAGTTTCCGGAGGTACCCTTATGTCTATATTAGGATAAATGGAATGAAGGAATGGGTAGAATTAGGAGCGGTGTTCGGTGAATTTTCCGGCAGGAAATTTTAGGACGGCTCGAGCTTAAGATGATTCATAAAACCAAGCAATTGAGTAGAATGGTGAAGGACATTTCGGGCTCATTTTCAAACATGGATTTTAATTAAATTATTTAAATTCGAATCAGAATATTACAGTGGATCTAAGTCGATAAAAACACAGTATAGAATATATTAATTATTAATTTCTTATGAAGTAAATTCGGGTATAGTGGGTATATGTGATTATTCCTGAATAATATTATTATTTTATTTATTGAAAAATAAATATTACTTGGTGTTATGGCAAATTTTATTTGAAGGGTCAGTAGTATCTGAGGGTACAATTATTTTGCTCATAGTCATTGCAAAAACTACTTTTTGCAGTGGAATCCCAACGCTATTCATCAGCAGCGAGAAATCACATTCTAATTGCGGTAGCGATGGGGAAGGCCAGACGCCGGATGGCGGCTGGGTCCAAGCCTCCCGAAGGGGAGGTGCAGGACCGATAGCCTGGACCGTAGCGCCCACGAGATCCGCCGGCTGGCGGATCCTCGGGGGACCGCCCAAAACATTAAAAAAAGTAAAGAAACAGTTTTCATACTGGACCTTGACATCATATAATAAGAAAGAGGGCGCCTCCCCCCGGAATCGCCCTCTCTCAAATCTTAATAATAGCTGTGCGCTGTATTACTGACCGCTCACTATCATTTTTTTCGTGGCTTTAAATTCGCCACTTCTCAATTCGTAATAGTACAAGCCATTGACATGAATCATTCGGCTAGTGACTACTTCTTCATTGTAGCCTTGTTTGTACTCTTTTTCAATCGTGTGAACGACTTTGCCGGCAGCATCGTAGAAAATCAGACTCGCCGATCCGGCTTCCGGCAACTTAAAGCCGATGACCGTTTGGCTCTCGACGGGGTTCGGTACGTTTTGGTACAATGCAAATTCCTTCGCTGGGCCATCCACAAAACGCAGATCTACCGTCTGCACCTGCTCACCTACGTAAGCTTCATTTGTCGTTATTTCACTCGTTACTTCTATTGATGAACTCAAGCGAGCATCGACATCAGCTCTCAATTGCAAGGTGAATAGCACCTCATCAGAGCCAAAGCTTTGTGCTTCAACATCATTCCAGCTCATCGTCACCTGACCATTATTGAACTTACCGTAATTCGATTCGCTGATCTGTAGTGCTCCACTCTCAATGGATTCAACAGTTAGACCACTTAGGTTCAAGGTCATTTGGTAACCCAATACATCACTGAACATCGAACTCGTAACTGGCACACTTACTGTCGCACCCGCTTCAATTGAAGCATCTTGGGCCTCTAACACTAATGCTCCAGTTCTACCTTCTGCTTCTTGCGAAGTCAGCTGACTCGGCGCGGCACTTCCGTTCACATCTCCAATTTTAACTCCTACAAAGTCCTGGTTAGCAACATTAGCCTGAACATCCAGAATGTCAATAGACTCCTTATAGTTCCGTGGTAATACTGAATTGGTAAGTTCTTGGTCAGCATCTACGAATCTCCAACTCTCATTGTTGGGGAAGTTCGGCTCGATGCCTAAGATCACTTTGCGCAATTCAATTAAGTCGGCACCACTAATGCGGTTATCATCATTTACGTTAGCTGCTATGAGCGTGTATGGGTCATTGATATCGTTCAATCCTAAGATATGCTGCTGAATCAACAATATATCGAAGGTGCTTACTCCATTCAATGGGTCGTCATTCTTACTCGCACTCAGGGAATAATCGTGTCCCTGGTTGGCATTAAATAAAAACTGCCCATTTTCTCCGGTCGTTCTATAGTACGGCGTTGGAGCTGTCATATCATTGAGTCGCATTTCAACGGCTTCTACTCCTTCTCCGGAATGAGAAGCACTGCTGATTTTTCCTGCAATGGAAGGACTGGATGGGTCACCACAGACTTCATTGGGATCTTGAATACGAATGCTGGTAATCACAAAGTCTTGATTTCCTACAGCATCTGTCACCCAAAACTCAACTTGCTTGGTTCCAATACCATCTTCACAGCAGAATTCTCTAACAGTATCTGTGGTATCACTGGAATAACTCATCTGTATCGGTCCGCAGTTGTCAAAGCTACCTGCATCAAATAAGTCGATATCGATAGCAATGCATCCACTAGATGGCATCACAACAGTGGCCAATCCTTCGACGACAATCGGTGTCGGCAATTTGCAATCCTCCACAGTAAATAGATACTGGCAAGTTCCTACATTTCCGCATTTATCTTCTACAATCCAGGTGATTCTGTGGGTCCCAAAAGGATAGAATCCACTCGCATCCAATCCAGTTCCCACGATGTCATCGTTCGGGTTGTTTCCGGCATTGAATGGCTTGACTCTCCACTCCACATTAAGGAATTCTTCCGGCGTACAGTCTTCCACTTCTTGAACTAAGTTGGCAAAGCCCGTACATCCTACCGCTGCACTATCGCAGAAAGTCACATCTTCGCACACCAATAATTCCGGTGTTTGACTATCGTTCACCTTAATGGTCTGCGTGTATTCAAATACTCCGGCTCCAGTTTCTTCATCATATTGGCACCAGTCCAAAACAGTCCAGTGTCTCAAAATCTTGAAGCAAGCGTCCGGCGTAACTTCAAATAATTCGTCATCGTATCTCACTGCAATCTGAGCACAGTCATCCGAGAAAGTCGGCTCACCTGTTGCATCGGGATCGGTACTGTAATCTCCGTTGTCATCGCACTCTAATTCGCGATCTCTCGGCCAATCGATACTGTTCTCTGTAAATGGCGTACATCTTTCAAAAGTGATCCGCTGAAAAGCCGTGCTTGCATTTCCATCAGCGTCAGAAGCTCTAAAGGTACGTATCAGTGTACCTACTCCGCAATCATCTCGTTGATCATTCACATCAGCAGTCACTTCCAGGCTACAATTATCCTGAGCAAATCCATCCTGGAATGAATAGGTCGGTACTGTAGGATCGTACTGATTATTGTTTAAACAGTTGCGCTCGTAATCTTCATCGAAGATTTCACGCGTTTGGCGCTGTTCTCCCTGCGTCAAATTGGCAACTACACCAAATTCTTCTAAGTTTAAGAAGTCGAATGGATAAGTGCAACTCACCGTTAGATCTCGCGGTGCAACGACAGATGGTGGCAATTTATCTTCTACATTCACATTGACCATGCAAGTGTTTTCATTTCCGTTCACATCCGTTACCCGGAATAATACCTGAACTGGACTACGTGCTATGTCTGCACAACAGAACTCCACATATTCTTTAAAGAAGAAGGTGTTTGGTTCGCAATCAAATTCTCTATCCATTCGGCGCACTTCAATGCGGTCAATTCCGCAATTGTCATAGCTACCATCTTCAAAAGTAGGCCAGAACACTCGTGCTGTACCGTCGCTACCTAGAGTAACTTTTGTCGTTTGATCACAGACTGCAACCGGTGGAATACCGTCTACAACAATCAATGTTTGTTGACAAGTCGTCTCATTACCACAACCGTCAATGGCTGTGTAGGTCAGCGTGTGTGATCCCAGGGGAAGGTTGATGATTTGGAACACCTGGTTACCGAAATCAATTACTTCACCTGCCGAACTTTCTACAGTCCAGCTGATATCTCCAGCAGAGCACTCATCAGTGATTTGGCCTGAGAGATCAGGAACACTGTAATTTGCTATACACGATCCAGCAGAAGTAGAAATCGTTGCTGTTGCAGGGCAGTCTACTTCCGGACCTACTTTATCTTCTACTTTAATCAGTTGCTGAAACTCTATGGTTTCGTTTGTACACCAATCAATATAGGTCCAATTTCGCAAAATCTTAATGGTTCCTTCACACACCTCAATTACTTGATCCTGGAAAGATGTCAAGAGATTGTCGCAAATAGCAGCATCAGGTGCTCCGGTTTCTTCCGGATCCGGATAGCCATTTTCATTCAAGTCCCAATTTCCGCCATCGCAAGCCAATGCGGGCTGATCTAAACCGTCAAAATTTGGAGGTATAGTAATATCTTCAAGAGAAGATCTTATTATATCTATAGTATCCTGACATGAAGTAGTGTTTCCACTTTCATCTATTACTGTCCAGCTTCTAAACACCCGGCTAGAGAACTCGCTATCACAGTCGTCAATATCAACTACTTCATCGGTATAACTCGCCGTAACATCTCCACAGGGATCGAAACCTGAGACTTGATAAGTATTATCGTCTATCAAGGTCGGTGTTCCCGTAAAGTCAAATGGGTAAGGGATAGAGAAGCTATAATCGATGATAATCTCAGCAATAGTAAATGTACCTCCATCACCAAAGGCGTTATCCGTTACAGTAATCGTCCATTCACCACCCGGGTTTTCACCGTTAAAGGTAGCCAAAGCATCCTGGGGTTGGTACTCTCCTTCTATCGCAGGATTATTATTACAAGTATTTACAAAGTCACCATTTGTGTTTGGAGCTGCATCGTCAAAAAGCACATCCAACCCATCTCCGGCACATCCGCCAGCTCCCGGTTGTGGGAACAAGCTAATTATTGTTCCGGCGGGTGATTCTAATTGAGCGGAAAGGTCTCCGACCCAAGTATGATCCGTCACTAAACGTACAGAAACATTTGTGATTTCAGCAGCTCCCGTGGCGTCTGCCTCTGCCGTGGCAGAGAATGGTCCGGTAACGAATGGATCAATCACAATTTCTCCGTTCGCATCATCCAATACTAGTGTACTGGCTCCTCCGGCACCCGGAGTTATATCTGAACCGCAGTCTGCGGGGAATCTGCTACAATTTAATTCTGGAATTAACTTATCTTCAATCGTAAGGGTTCCCCAGCAACTATTTCCGGTCACGGGATCAATGACTCGGACAAAAAATGTTTCGCCCACTTCATTCGCACCTACAGGGACTCCTTCTTCACCAGGCTGACTGGAACCAATGATATTATTGAAATCCATATCTGTGGCTACCTCAACAATATAGTCTTTGTAGCAGGAATATTGTCCACCTTCCAAAATCATATCTGCATTGATAACTGCCTCACAGTTTTCGTCAACCGTGATATTGACATGGTCATTACAGGACAGTGCTCTCGTAGGATTAGGAAAGTTTTCTACCGTTACACACCAACTACAAGTTGAGGTGTTTCCGGCATTATCTTCTGCTTCATATTCAAAACAATGTTCTCCAATAGGCAATGCATCACCACTAGAAAACTGATTGAATCCGGGAGTATTGGTAGGGAAAGCCTCCAATTCACCAGGATTATATCCAACTTTAAAACTCGCGTCTAAATCGGGAAAGCCAATACTAGTAAAGGTCATCGGACTATTAAAGGCACATGCAGGAGCCACGATATAAGTATTATCTCCTGAACCGGAATTTCCATTACAACTAGAAGGTGTTTGAACAATTCTACTGTTTAAGGTCAATCCAGGTGTATAAACCTCTACCCACACACCCGGTGCACTTACAGCAATCGGCGTGGGAAAATCTATACAAACACAAGTACCATCATCTGCCGCATCAGTCTGATAGTCTACAGAACCGACAGGGGTAAAACCTCCACCGTTGTAGGGGACGGCGCCTCCTGGCTGTTGTTCGTAAATATTAATGGTTGCAAAAGGTGCATCACCAAAAGTCTCTTGATTATAACAGAAGTACTCCAATTCCCCATCACCAGGTAAATCAATAAACTGTATGATAGAGTTTTCAGCAAAAGGAGCACAAGCTAAGGCTTCACCAGCTGTAGGATCGGCACATGGATCGCAATACGGTCCGACGACATCTTGAACAGCCGACGGGCAATTATCAGTAACATCCACATCAAAGTTAAATGTAAACTCACACTCGCCAGCATCAAGATTTATTGTCTGATCCGAAGGACAAGCTAGGGTTGGGCCCTCCTCATCCAAAACGGTAACTGTGAAGGAGCAATCCTGAGGCGCTCCACTAGCATCTGCACCAGAATAAGTAACGACTGTGGTACCTACCGGATAAAAATCCGAGGCATCTGCCGTTCCATTATAATCGTTAACTACATCAACACACTCAGCACTAAGGTTGGGCAGAGGAATGTTTATAAATGCTCCGCATTCGCCCGCATCATTTCCAACTTCAATATCAGCAGGGCAATCAATTGTACAAAGCGAGCTTCCAATTAGAAATTGCGCGCATAAAACGGTACCTCCGCTATTGTTACCTCCACAAGCAACTCCAGCATTTGCTATTCCATTACCGGGACCAGCTACATCGTCACCGAAACAGACGGTTTGATTGTTATATACAACTTCAATGTCGAATGTAGGTCCAAAAAAGCCGCCCCAGTTATCTCCAAAACTATCATAACCGTATAGTTCGTAATTTCCCGGAGGAACATCAAAAGTGATAGATTCGTTTTCCCCAGTAGGAAAACCGTTGGTTTCATATGCCACAACCTCTCCGGTTGAAGTATTGTATAATTCCCAACCGACTTCACCTGGAAAAGCATCCTCGCCTGTATTAATAGTAATTGTTTCCCCTGAGTTCGTACATGTGACGATCTGGCCCGAAACAGCAGTAACACTAAACATCGCCAGGAAGGCTGCTGCTAGTGATATCCAATGAGTAAATTTCATATTTTTCATAGCTCTTATTTGCATTTAATATTTTCGAATTGATGTTTTTGTCTAGCTCTTAGCTAAATTGGTTTTTATATTCCTCGACAAATTCCTTTATAGGCATATTGGGAAAGTGATTATTCGTTCTGTGAACCAATTTCCGATAAGACACATTAAATGCCTTTTCTATCAGCACGCCCTGCTGGACAAATTCAACTGCTGATATCAACAGCTTCATTCTCACCTTCTTCTCATCAGCATCCATATTTTGGTCATTTTCAATCTCTTGAATTTCGACCAGGACTTCTGCCTCAAATTGATCTGCATAATCTCTGTCTACTTGCAAAACAACTTCTGAAGTAGATACCTGCGCATGTATGGAACTAAAACCCCAGTAGCACATTGTGAAAGTAATCATGATCAAAAGTCGAATCGACTGGTTTGCACTCTTGCTGAAAATTGATTGCATCATTTTGGATTTAATTTGTCTGATAATTGGATATTTTTCTAGCGATTTCATAACATCTATTCTCTGAGCCCCTTTGGACCTTCAATAAAATGAAAAACAGCCCGTGGCTACTTCTCGCTAGATTTGTTTTTATAATATGTGCAATAAGTGTGCCATAAAGCAGGAAAAGAAGCATCTTATATTTGTTTGTTATTGATTATCAATTGCTTACAGATTTTTTACATCTTAAATAAAAATATGTTTAAATGGGGAGTTAGGGGAGTTAGGGGAGTTAGGG